>Ga0075804_129_pt1 | contig 12184 bp, 16 predicted proteins | sample RifGroC2_FD_68455 | JGI IMG/M metagenome (GOLD analysis project Ga0075804, IMG submission 68455) | Microgenomates (Curtissbacteria) bacterium GW2011_GWC2_41_21
AGACTAATTAAGAAATTATTTTATGTAGGGTGTTATGTGCAAGAGTTGCTACTCATAGCAACTTATTCTAAAATCAAATAGAATGGATTTAGAAGAACGTTTCTTTAAGGTATATAATAGGCTGCCTTTAGGTTTACGAGATGACATCGTGTTGGTGATAAAAGATGAACCTATTACTTGGAAGATTGCAAGGTTAGAAATAGAAAACAAAACTCCTTTATCTAAACAAATTTTAGAGAAACTTGCAGCACTTGAAATAATATGAAAAAAGTAACAAGAAAAACAATCTCTGATTCAGATATAAGAAATCTTGTCATTGCAAGATTAAGAGTATTTTCTACTGGTAAAAAGATTTCTATTGGTGCAGATAGGGAATATAGCAAAGAAGAACTTATTCAGGGTGTTACTGAAAATAACGAGATTGGTAAAAAAATTGTTGAGATTCAACTGAAATATCTTAAATCTCTTAAAAAGGGTATTCTATTACCTGATGAGTAAAGTTATCGTTACTCGCCCTAATCATGATCTCACTACAAATTATCTTTTTTTTTGGACCCAGACTGCTTTGGACTTAACCCAGACGGTTGACTTAAAAGGCACAAGGGCAAACAAGCAGGTGTTTACCTCTGTTGTAAATAAAATTAAACCCACATTTATTCTTATTAATGGACACGGAAATTCTAATTCAGTTTTTGGTCATGATGATTCTGTTCTGATTGAAGTAGGCAGTAATGAGGCAATTTTAAAGGGAGCAATTACTTACTCGCGTTCGTGTAAATCAGCCGAAATACTTGGTCAAAAAGCGATAGAATCGGGGTGCAAAGCTTTCATCGGATTATGCAATTTGTATGGAAATAGCCGCCCGGAAGAAGGCGGGGAACATTTCTTTACATATCTAATGGAAAATAAACTGAACGGCTTCCTGCACGGCGAAATGGTATCCTCCCGGTTTGATTGGAGGTCGGACAATCCAAATGATCTCTTCCTCTTTTCCTGCGCAAATATCTGCTTGCTGCAAAGAAAATCCCTTCCTATGGATAATTCCTGTCTCATCTGAAACAATGGTAGTAACACAAGAACCAATAGGCAGAGTCCAGTGTAATCTAGTATCAATTCCGAATCCAACCTGATCTTCTAAATTAAATCGTTTAACTGCTTCAAGAAAAAATTTGCCATAAGGAAGAAGTTGGTTCTTTATTTCTGCAAATGTACCAGAAGGTTCTTTTTCATTTTTAACCGTCACCATAACAGATTCATTATATATTAAAAAACACATTCGAAATGTATCATGCAGATTCCATGATTCAATAATTTCTTCACAAAAGCAGAGACAACTCAACTTTAATTCCGACTCTTGACAAGAGTAGTAAAATACTACTGCCTGAAGGAGGTGAACTAGATGAGAGAAATAAGATCCTCTTTACCATCATCAGAGTTTCCACCAGGAGAAGAACTTGATCCACAAAGGAGCAGAAAAACATATATCTCGCTAGACGGCAGCGGGAAACCATATTGGGATCTTGCTAAAATTTATCCTGACCCTGAAAAGCAAGCTCAATTTGGGGAGGACATGGAAAGTTTAGACGATTTCCATGCCTTGGCCTTGAGATACCCTAGATGGGCAGCATTAACCTCTACCCCTGCTGACGTTGCATATCTTGGCTTAGGTGGACACCCCAGTTGCGTTTAAGACAAAAAACTGTCATGGATTGTCCAAAATGCAAAAAGAAGTTGCGAGTTACAAAAAGAGGCTTTAGCTACAATTTGAGCGTCAAACCAAAGGTAAAATATAAAAGGTGTACTTATTGGTGTGAAAAAGACGACATTTGGTTGCTCTTAGAAGTACCAGCAATTGCTAAAAAATAAACCCTTAATTCTTATCATAAATTAATTTTTCTTCTATAAAGTCGCTTTTCAGGCTAATTTGAGGTAAAATATTCGCCTTATGATGTGTCCAGAAAGACAAAAAGGACAGCAAAGCTTCCTTCAGGATGAAGCTAACGAAAAACCTCAATTTGGACAACTAACTCAAGGCGAGTTTTATCTTGCAATGAGAGAAAGACCCGACTCGAATGGATTGGGGCTCCATGTAGGTCAGTAGGTCAGGGACGGTCCTCAACTATCCTGCCGCAACAAGCCAAAATATGCGAATACGAAAAACAAATAGGCCAGTTAGTTTACTTGTCCGCCGAAGCTTTTAGGCCCGCAGTCCTGAGTTCATCGAAGGACGAGAACCGCAAGCTCTGCTTATGCGAAGGTGGATAAAACTCGACGGCCACACGCCGGCTTGCCCTGAGCTTCGTTTACACTGAGTTTATCGAAGTGAAGGAAAGAAATTGCAATTGTAAAACAAAACAAACTAAATCCTATCCCCTTTATAATTTCTTGCTATAATTTTTGCAGAGAAGATAATGAGCTATATTTTTCTGGACGAGTCTGGCGATTTAGGTTTTAATTTCACTAAGAAGAAAACTTCAAAAGTTTTTGTGGTTACATGTTTATTTATTGAGAATAAAAGTTCAGTTGAGAAAATCGTAAAGAAAACGCACTCAGAACTAAAAAAGAAACTTAAAAGAAAATTTGGAGTCTTACATGCTGTAAAAGAAAGACCTATTACCCGTCGAAGGTTGCTAAAACGCTTGGCTGAAAAAGAATGCCATATAATGACAATTTATCTCAACAAAAAGAAGGTGTATACAAGACTCAAAGATGAAAAGCAAGTTCTTTATAACTATGTAACCAATATCCTTTTGGATAGAATTTACTCGAAAAGATTAATTCCTACTATTAGCAAAATAGAATTAGTAGCATCTCGAAGAGAAACGAATAAGTTTTTAAATAAAAATTTCAAAAACTATCTCAACTCACAGATAAAAAATCGTCATAAAACTAATATAAGTATTCAAATAAAGAACCCTTTTCAGGAAAAATCCCTGCAAGCAGTTGATTTTATCAGTTGGGCTATTTTTAGGAAGTATGAACAAGAAGACGATAGTTATTACAATCTAATCAAAAGCAAAATAATCGAAGAGAATCCACTATTTCCTTAAAAACACAAAACCCCGTACGTTATTTACGAGCAACCATCCGGAAGCCCACGCACGAGGATTTACTTGCAATTACATTATATATCATTTCGTCAATATTGATGACTTAAAAACCAAAGTGAGTCAAAGAGAATAATAACCACCCCTGAGTGTATTATGTTGACTCGTGGACAAGTAAAATTACGGAAGGGCAGGCCCTCAAAAAGAAATTGCAATCGCCGTTATTTCAAAATCATTCGCCGTTTTGGTTTAATTAATATATATGAAACCGAACATTGGAACAAAAGACAGAATAGCCAGACTTTTAATCGGAGTAGTTTTAATCTCACTTGCCCTAATAAATAAAAGTACATTTATGGCACTGGCAGGGCTTTTTAGCATATACGAAGCGCTTTCCAGTTGGTGCGTATTTTATCAATTACTAGGGAGAAATACCTGCCCGATAAAAAACCCAAAGAAATCTTTTGAATGGAAAGAAACTTTGATTGTGGGATTAAGAATCCTAATCGTTGCGATAGTTCTTAATATTTTTGCCCGCTTTATAGGGCTTTCTACCTGGTATGATTTTTTGAATGCACCGACCAAAGTCTTGTCTTGGGATAATTATATTTTCTTATTTGCCGTCTATCCCTTTTTATTGGGATTTGTAAGCAAATGGAAAAAATAGGTTTAAAACAGCCATCAACAAAACAAGAAAAAGTCGGCCTCTCAGGTGACGACGAAGGCGTCAAACCCCTTGTCGGCCACGACGATCTGGACTAAATCTCAACTGTAACTCATAAGAATTTGGCCATCACGATATAAGGACTTGAGAAGATACAATAGTCCGAAGTATAATTTATGCGTGAAACTATGCACCCATTGTCTACAAAACAAACCATTATCTGATTTCAACTTTAAAATTAAATCGAAAGGAATTTTACATTCACACTGTAAAAATTGTAGCCGAACATTCATTAGAAATCATTACTATAACAACAGGCAATATTATTTATTGAAAGCAAAAAGGAGAAACGAAGAAATAAGAACCTTTCTTAGAAGATACCTGTGGAACTATTTAAAAAAACACGCATGCGTTGATTGCGGAGAAACAGATCCAGTAGTTTTAGAATTTGATCATTTAAAAGATAAATTGATAGAAGTAACAAGATTGGTTAGAAATGGACCATCCATCGATAAAGTACGCAACGAAATTGAAAAATGTGAAATCAGGTGTGCCAATTGTCATCGACGCAAAACCGCGATACAATTTGGCTGGTATAAAAACCTGCCCCTGTAGCTCAACGGATAGAGTACTCGGCTTCGAACCGAGTGGTTGGGGGTTCAATTCCCTCCAGGGGCACCTCACATTCGTTCGGAGTAAACGCCAAAAGAGAAAATGGCTAATTGGTTTGTATATATGGTGTTATGCTCTGACAGCACAATCTATACGGGTATAAGTACAAACCCAAAAAGAAGAGAGGTTGAACATAACAACAAAAAGGGTGCAAGATCTTTATATGGTAAATTACCAGTTAAACTTGTATATATTGAGAAACACAAAGACAAAGTGAGTGCCGCAAAAAGGGAAAGAGAAATTAAAGGTTGGAATCATTTAAAGAAAACATCGTTGATCTCTAAGGGGTTTACCCCGAGGAGCGAAGCGACGAGGGGGTATAGCTCAACTGGCAGAGCAATCGCCTCTTAAGCGATCGGTTCAGGGTTCGAGTCCCTGTGCCCCCACCCTTCGACAAGTCTTCGACCGTGAGCTCAGACCGAATCGGCTCAGGGTAAAACTCTGAGTTTGGCAAAGGTAGGCACACGGGACGAGAAGTTTATCCTGAGTTCATCGAAGGAAGTCCCTGTGCCCCCACCAACACGGGCACCCCAAAGCGACCGTGTCCTCTCAAACGTCTTGAGGGGGCTTGCTAATCGTCCACTTTTCCAGACAAAAGTAGACAATGGAACACGGACGCGTTTCACCGTAGCCTCGCTGTCCGGGGCCCTATGATATAGTGAAATTGGAGACTGAAACTCGAGTAGCAAGCTCAAGTGCCTACTGCATTATCTGTCGCAAGATAGTCACGTCAGTTGAGCTTTTTTAGGAATGTACTTAGTAGCTTTTTGAGGAAACTATGCTTCTGTCTCTGATATAAAGTTGTTTGTTAAAAGCGAGAATTATATCCCTTTTTTCCTGAACTGTTCCGTTAATTAGTGCGTACTTTGCATATTCCTGAAAGGATCTCGTCTAGAGTCGCGGTTCCCGCAATCCGCCAAACTCGTCACCCGTGGTTACTAGTTCCGCCTATTAAATTTAGGAATTTATAAACCTCTTTAGTATCTTTTAAGCTATATTTGGCTTTTGTTGAACTAATACATGTTCCGACCTTGATACAGATTGCCCCTTTAAGTTTTTCAAAAACATTTTCGTCGCTTTTATCATCTCCGATAAAAATAACGAGTGGTTTTGTTTTTGAAAGTGTTGTGTGCATTTTAACCACAAATTTTGCAAAATCACCTTTATGCCAGTTTATATTTGGGCATATATCATAGACCATTTTCCCCGGGGTGACAGAAACTGCAGAATTTTTAATATAAGGCTTGATTATTTTGTCAAATCGTATCAGTAGTTTAGGAATATTTCGCTTGTGAACCAACCTGTAATGCAGAGCCAATACAGAGCCTTTATCTTCAATAAAAGCCTTGTCAAATTTGGCAATAATTTTTCCAAGCTTTTTGGCAATTTCTGATATGGATGATTGTATTTTGTTTGATATAGGGAATGTATAAATTTTGCCATAAATTTCTGTTTCAATACCGTGGTTGCCGGCATAAATTATATTTGGAAGCTTGATTTTTGCTTTTAAGTCTTGCAATTTCCTGCCGCTTAAAATTGCAATATAGAATCCCCTTTTTTTACTAAGTTTCTGCAAAAGATTTCTTGTTTTTATGGTAATATTGGCTTTTTGCGGATGAGTTCTAATAGGGGCCAGTGTACCATCAAAATCAAGTATTAAAATTTTGGTAGCATGCTTTTTGACAAGCGCCAGGATTTTGTCTAAATCATTGTACAAATCCATCTTTAATTCAGCTCTGTAATCGTTTTTAAAAGTTCAGCAGACCAGCGGTAGACATTAAAATTTTTAACGACTTCTCTCATTGCCCCCATTCTTTTTTTCTGTTCTCCAGGCTCCATATCAAGTGCAGTTTTGATAGCTTGGGCAGTTTGTTCCCCATTATAAGGATTGACAATTATCGCGTCTTTAAGTTCCCTTGAGGCACCCGTGTACTGGCTTAAAATTAATACACCCTTTTTATCATCTCTGGCTGCTACGAACTCTTTTGCGACTAAATTCATGCCATCGTGCAGTGAGGTTACTAAGCAGACATTTGTCATTTTATAAAAAGTCTGAAGTTCTTCGTGACTGTGATGTTTTTTCAGAAGGACAATTGGTTCCCAACCTCTTATTTTAAAAAGATTATTAATGCGTTTTACTTCCTTTTCTACATCTTGGGTGAATTCTCGGTATTTTAATACTTCAGTTCGGGAAGGTGCCCCTATTTGGATAAAGGTTAAATTGCCTCTATAAGAAGGATATTTAATAAAGAAAATTTCAATCGCTTTTAAGCGTTCGAGGATTCCTTTGGTATAATCTAACCTATCGACACCAAGCCCAATATATTTTGTTTTAATACCCAAATTCTTTAGGAGTTTTTCGGCTTCATGCTTGTAATCTGTGGTTTTAAAGTCGCCATAACCATTTTGGAAAGCAATACTTATGGGAAAAGGCTTAACTTGCGAAACATGATTATTTCTAGTAATTGTAAATCTTTCAAAATCAATTAAAGATTCAAGTTCTCTGCCTACAGTTTCAATAAAGTTATTACAGTGTAGCTGAGTATGGAAACCAATTAAATCGGCACCCAACATTCCATCTAATATTTCTTTTTTCCATGGGCAAATACTGAATGATTCCGGATTTGGCCATGGAATGTGCCAGAATATAGCCAATATGGCATTAGGTTTTTGATTTTTGACCATTCGAGAGACTAATGAGAGATGGAAATCCTGAATTAGAATTATAGGTTTGATGTGGTTTTTTGTTTCGGTAACAATGACATTGGCAAACTTTTGATTTACGTTTTCATACTGTTCCCAGTCTTCTTTTCTAAAAATCGGGCGGTTATGGGCGATGTGACAAAGCGGCCATAAACCTTCGTTTGAAAAACCGTCGTAATAACCCTGTCGTTCCTTTTGGCTCAGCCAGATACGACGCAAAGTATATTTTGGCTCGTCTGGCGGTACCTTTATTTTGTTGTTTTTGTCAACGACAGTCTTATCCGCATCGCCGCTGCCAAAAGCAATCCAGGTTCCGCCACATGACTGCATAATAGGTTCGATTGCAGTTACCATACCGCTTGCCGGGAAATAATATCTAATTTTGCCCCCATTTTTTGTGTGGATATAAGGTTCACGGTTAGAAACCATAAAAATCGTTTTGTCTTTTATAATTTCTTTTATAAACTCCTTCAGCCTTTGGGCAGTCCAAGGAGAGTCTAATTTTTCCAGTCTGAGTCGTGCTTCTTCACTGGCCGAAGTTCTTGCTTCTAAAAGACTTCGCCGGATGTGCGAAATTTCAGTAATAAGAGGGCGGAAAAAAAGTGAATTAGTTAGGCCTTGAGAGTCTTGCTTAAGATTCCCGGCTCTTGCGAGGCGTAGCGTTTCAACAAGATTTTTTATCGGTGTATAAATAATCCAGCGAATTAAAAGGAGGGTCGCTAAGGATAATAAAGATGCCTGAACTAATAATCTGATAAAATTATTTTTCCATATTTCATTTAACCTGTCATCTATGTAACTAGCATTCTGGATGACTACCAAAGCACCGACTACGCTTTTATTATCATGGAGAGGTGCTGCTAAAAGATAGACTTTTTTGCTGCCTAATTTTGTATAGTCGCCAGTGGCTTTATCGGCATCCAGAGCATTATCTACCGTTTCTTGTCCTGCGGAAGTTGCTTCGGGAATTGTTGAGGAAACCGCAATAATATTTCCTTTGTTATCGTAAATTCCTAAGCCCGCAAATCTTTCCCGATTGGAAAATTTATCAAACACTTTTTGTAAGGAATCTGCTGATTTATTAGTGAAATCCGGTTCAATTGTTTCTTTCAAGCTTTCGGCAAGAATTGTGGAACGATATTCAAGATCACTTTTCAATCTTTGCTGCTCACGATTAACCTGGTTTACAGTAAAGGCACTAATTATCAGTGCTATGACGGTTACGATTATAAAAAGCGCGACAATAATCTGTTTCATCGGTATGTTACATTTTACTACTCTTGGAAAAATGAAGTTAAACCTTACAAAGATTCTTCGAATTTTGCAGACTTTTTGATGGTACTTTTCAATGTTTTAACCTTCAAAAGTGCCAGTGATAACAAAAATGCGACTGACGATAGAAAAACCATAACAAGAATCAATAATTTAAAGCCATAAGCAGAGGCTATTGAAGCGCCAATAAGTGCAGCACTTGCGGAGACTATATAAACAACAGCATTCCAATTGCCCCAAGCAACTGCCAAATGATTTGGTGTATTTCTTGAAAGTAGTGCATCATATGAGGGTACTCTAACGGCTGACGCGATACCTAAAAGTACCTGCGCAAAATATAAGTGCGTAACAGTGCTTAAAAACAAATAATTTAAGTATCCGGTCAATGCAAGCAAATAACCCAAAACTACAAATTGGCGGAAATTGCGATTGTGAGCGTCCTCGAATCTCGAAATAATTAATATTCCAATACCTGCGGTGAATGAAAATAATGCAGAAGCTATTCCCACTTCTATCAAACTTCCACCTATTCTTTCCACAAAGATCGCAAAAATGGGAACAATTAGACCAGCGCCTGCTATTAGAAAACCATCAGTTAGGTAAAGAATTACTCTAGTAAAAAAATTGGCGAGCAGTTGCTCAATCAGATTGATTTTTTTATAGAAAGACATATTCATAGTATACTCGACTTTAATTTTAATTATATAAAAAAAGGTCTTTGAAATCTTCTATAATTAATTCAGAAACACATGAATTGGTATCAAAAGACAACGAAATCTGTTCTTGAACAGTTATACGTAGATTACCCAAGAGGTTTCAAGACTCTATCTCTAGTTAATTAGGCAACTATATCAAACTATATCATTAGAATTTGAGACTCTCCTTTTTATGGTGTTTCATTTGTCTCATTTAGCCTCAGATGTGAGACACGACTATAGTGATATATTGGGTTCAGACCGTACTGCTCCACTATCCTTCACTAAAGTTTCGGATAGTAAACCATTTATTAATTAAATTATGTTCTACGTGTATGTTTTGTTCAGCAAAGAAACAAACAGATCCTACGTAGGTTATACTCCATATTTAAGAAAAAGGATTAAAAAAACATTATTCCGGCCAAGTTTTGTCAACAAAATCAAATCTCAACTACAAACTTGTATACTACTGTACATTTCTTACAAGGAGTGGGGCATTAACTTTCGAAAGATATTTAAAATCAGGATCAGGAGTTGCTTTTATGAACAAGCATTTTCTGAAATCTGTAAAGAAACCTGTTACTCGAAACTCTTTGTGAAGTGTAACTTTAGAGAATGATATTAGGGGAATACTGCTACTCGTAGCTCGAAAAACTATTTCGAGCGAAGTGCTGTGCCCCCACCATAGCCTTTTGACAAAGGGCAGGTTCACAGATCCAGCGCAGGGTGGTCTACTTTAATTCCATACTTCCCAAATCCAAAGTCCAGAAGTTCCTTCATTTCACCCCTCCGGTCATCGCTCCCTAAAATCACACCCAAAAGTTTTTTGCCATCATTCTCCGCATAAGTAACCAAACACAAACCGGCTTCCCAGGTAAACCCCGGTTTTATGCCTTTTACTCCAGGGTATGTCGTTAACAAATTCGTGTCATTATAAAGATCAAAAGCCTTATGATAGCTATTTGCCTCAATAAATTTATGCTCTGCCGAGGAAACTTCGCGAAACTCGGGGTAATTTTGCCAGATAAAATGGGCAATTGTCGCCATGTCATATGCAGTCGAGTACTGCATTCTGCCATCTTCGTCAAGTCCCGAGGCATTTATAAATTGCGTATCGAAAAGACCCAGGCTGTTGGTCTTCTCATTCATCATTGCCACAAAAGCCTCCTCACTGCCGGCGATTCCCTCAGCCAGTGCAACAGCCGCATCGTTGCCGGAAACCAGCATCAAACCGTATAAAAGTTCTTCTCGCGACAGCCTTTCACCCGTGGTAAGACCCATACTATTTTCACCAACTTTAGCAGCCTTTTCCGATACCACATAAATATCAGAAGGTTTCGTATTTTCAAGTGCCAAAAGAGCGGTCATAATTTTAACCGTGGAAGCAACCGGCAATTTTTGCTGCGGGTCTTTTTGAAAAATTACCTCTTGCGTATCAAAATCAACTAGAATCGCCGATTTTGCCGAAAGTGTAAGACCGCTGGTGGAAGCAAGAGTTAATGATTCGGTTTTTGGAAACCACTTATTAACTATTGGTGATTTGCTTATTCCGAACACCTTGGGAACAGGGGATTTAAGAGAAACATCCTCACTCCTTAAAAAAAAGAAGCCGCCGAAAGTCGTCCCGATTAATAATAAGGCCGCTATGAGCCTGCCCATAAATACATTATATTCGCAAAAAAGCTCCGAAGCTACCCTCGCCCTGTACAATTATTAACAAAAGAATGTAAACTAAATAGTATAGGCTCAAATGATAATGATTATAAGTAAAGTTTCCATCAGGCTAAAAAGATTTGTAAATCGATCAAAAGCTTTAGGAAAAACACTAAAACACTTGCTTTCCACGGTACAGGCATCAATTCTTATTGGTTCACTTTTAATCTCTTTATCTATTTTGGCAAGCGGAGGAATAATGAAAGAGAAAGGTTTTAACTCTTTTACCCCCAATCCGATTACTGGCTCGCAGACTAATCCTCGGCCCTCGCAACCTACCAGCCCTGGCGAGAAAGTTAATATCGGGATCGGCTATTTACCTATAAAAGGTAACAGTAGCGCCAAAGTGACCGTAGTGGAGTTTGCCGACTTCCGTTGTCCGTTCTGCGAAAGGTTTTTTAAGGGTGCTTCCCATTCCATCATGAAAGATTATGTTGATACAGGCAAAGTAAAATATGCCTACCGCCACTATGCCTTTCTAGGAGAGCAATCTGTCTGGGCAGCCGAAGCTTCCGAGTGCGCCAACGAACAAGGTAAGTTCTGGGAGTATCATGATTGGCTATATAACAACCAGGCTCCTGAATCTAACAAGGAGTATTATTCAAAAGATAATCTTGTTAAAGATGCCTCAAATGTGGGGGTCAATACAAATCAATTTGCCTCATGTTTGAATCCGGACAAATATGCAAAACAGGTAGAAGGTGATCTTTCCGAAGGTCAACTGGCTGGAGTCAAGGGGACGCCAACTATATTCATAAACGGCACTCCCATCGTCGGATCTCAGCCTTATGCCACCTTTAAGGCATTAATAGAACAAGAGCTTAGTAAGTAAAACTGTAATATAAATCGCTTCAACTTGCTGAATCAGTAGCTTGTGGAGGTGTGGGGACAGGTGTTACTTTGGGAATTTCGGTCACATTAAAAACCTCTACCTCAGCGATATCCATAACGCTTATTACCCCCGTATCCTTATTCTGTAATCCAGTAACCAGGACTTGCTTGTTCGTATATTTTGAAAGATTAATGCTTTCGGGTATTTCCAAAGGCACCAAAGTTCCATTTCTTAAGGAAAGAAGGTAACGCGTTTGACTTGAACCTTTGGCAACTTTTAAAGTCCCGGCCTTGCTTACTTCCAAACGAGGCGCCGGACTAGGAGAACCAGTGACAGTAGGGGAGGCCGAAGCAATAGGAGCCACAGATTGAAATCTTGTAAAGGTCAATCCTGACCATTTGCCCATCCCCACCAGGGCAAAAATAAAGACAGGCAGAGCAATCAGCGGTACAGAAACCTTAAATGCAAATGTAGTAGTTTGCTTTTTTCTGATCTGGTCAAGCCAATAAAGAATTTTTTTGAAAGGATTTGAGATGGAAAAAGAAACTAAGGGCTTTTCAAATTCCGGATTGATATCGCTTCCCGG
>Ga0075804_124_pt1 | contig 11680 bp, 9 predicted proteins | sample RifGroC2_FD_68455 | JGI IMG/M metagenome (GOLD analysis project Ga0075804, IMG submission 68455) | Microgenomates (Curtissbacteria) bacterium GW2011_GWC2_41_21
GTAGTTGAAGTTGCCGACAGGTGGCGAGTCAGTGCAAGTTGCGGTGGTTTTATCACGAGTCTGAGGATCAGCGGTGTTTTCCAATTTTGCCCAGAGAGTAAACGATTGTTTGTCCTCGCTCCTCACATAACAATAGGAGTTATCCACTGTGCAATCTCCTAGAGGCGGTGGTGTTGGTGTTGATGATGGCGTTGGACTAGGGGTAGGCGTAGGTGTAGGCGTTGGCGTGGGAGTGGGGGTAGGCGTAGGTGTAGGCGCAGCAGTAGCAGGTTTAAGCGGGACTGCACCAATAGCCCATTTACTAGAGTCCCCAAGACATAGTAACTGTAGCTGCACCTTGCTTGGTACTTCCTGCGCCACCGGCATTATAAGCTGATGTTGAGGTTTTTTGCCATTGTTCTAACTGCCCGGAGCCCGCAATCGCTGAAACATTGAAAGTTATATTATACCAAGCTACAACGTCAACGACTAATTCGTCGGCGGCACTGTTCAGGTTAACAGAAGGCGAGCCGCTGTTACCAGATGCTGGTATAAAAGCTCCCATTGGTGCACTTGGATTTAAGCCGGCGAAACTCTGAGCTCCTGCCGCTATGTCCCCAACAGTGTGAGTCACTGCGACTGTATTGGTGCCGGTGGGCGGGTTAGGTAGCTGGTATAGGTCCATACGGGCATCCAAGACAGTACTTCCCGTGGAAGCTGTTCCAACAAGATTAGAGGTTATGTTTTGGCCTGCATAGGTAACGTTAGTGGGTGGTCTATGGCCGGGTGTGCTAACACCGACTAGAAGCAGTTGGGTGCCAACTGAGACAGTATGAGGCCAACTTAGAGTAACGATACCATTGCCTCGATCAGAAGTCGCAGGATCGGAAACAATGTTGTCAGCATAGACAGGTCGCGGAAACTGAGGGGTTGTTTTTCGAAAAAGACTTGCCAGCCCCGAAAAAATGTTTAAACCAGCTTGCCTTGGGTCTCTGGGAAGTTTTTTAATATAGGGTGCAAGTTCCGGAATCCAGGGGTCGAATGAATTAGCCGAACTGTATTGAGGTTCACATGGTGAGGGTAAGGTATCTGGACAGAGAAGTGGAGGATAGTAGTGATTATCCTCAAAAAATAATATCAGAGCCGCTTTAATGGACGCCAAATCCTGTTTTCGGCGGTTGTCTCTGCCTTTATCAAGAGTATTGTTGAAGGCAACAGTGCCAACCGAGATTAATACACCGATAATGGTCAGAGCAACCAGGATTTCGATCAATGTGAAACCGCGTTTAGCGTCTAGAAAGGGCATTAACTCAATTGTTTCGCTGGTTGGCGGATTTGTCAATTGTGTAGCGTGTTAGTTTCTCTGGAACGTTGTCATTGCGATTCGGCGTAGCCGAAGAAGTAATCTTAAAAAAGATCGCCACGTCGAGTCAGACTCGACTCGCGATGACATGATAGCTAGATAGGACTGACTGGTTGCATAATTGTTACCTGCCGCAAGTTGGGGTGGTAAAGACTCCGGTTGAGGAGGGATACCAGGTACTGGCGCTGTCTGTGTAAAAATGAGTATTGATGCGCCAGAAGTGGGTTTTGCCGGCAGTTAGAGGACCTATCTTGCCAGTGCCGGTTTGGTAACTTGAGTTTCCGGCATACGGCGGATTGTTAGTTCCTAAAAAAGTGCCCCAGGCGAAATTATTGTTGAATAAACTTAAATCCAGCCACTGGGTATCGATGGTTTTACCTGTGGCTTTTGTCCAGGTAAAGACTGTGTCAATACTCCCTTGAGTATTGCAGGACATTTGCCAACTTTTGAGTTTTGCCGGCACAATACTAGGTAATGGTGTCGGTGTAGGTATTGGTGTGGGTGAAGAGCTGGGTATCGGTGAGGGGCGAGGCGTTGGCGTAGGATTAGGTGTTGGTGAGGAGGTGCTGCCGACAACTGTCAAAGTCTTGTAGTCTGACTCGCCAGTTTCATACCACTGGCCATCCTTGTCAAGATCGGAAGTAGCAAAGACTTGATAATCACCGAATATGTTTGGTGCTGTGTGTTTGGTTAAACAGCCGGATCCTGAGACCGTACAACTCTTCCAGCTTTGTCCTTGAGCATTGATTTTTGTCCAGATACCAAGACCATTGCAATTTGAAAGGCTGTTAATTTGGACAGTGACTTGGCCGCCGGGAGCAACAGGGCTTGTTAGTGAGTTTATTTTCAATGGACCTAAACAACCGGCAGCCGGGGATGCGCTTGGAATTGGCGTTGGTATTGGAGTTGGACTGGAACTTGCTGCGCAGTCAGGAGTTTTAAAGATGCCCCTTTCAGAAGGAAGCCAGAAATTAGATTGGTTTCCGGTGAAATTGGTGTTAAGGCGCCAATAGTGGGTTTTGCCGGCAGTTAGAGGACCTATCTTGCCAGTGCCGGTTTTGTACGACGACGAGTTGATATATGGGGGATTACTCGTACTGACATAAGTCCCCGAAGCAAAGTTATTATCTAAAGTGCTCAAATCCAGCCATTGGGTATTAGCGTTGGCGCCAGTTGCCTGCGCCTTATTCCACGAGAAGACAACATCGACCTTACCTTGACTATTACAAGTCATTTGAGGCTGGCCGTTAAGAGTAGCAGCTGTTACTTTAGGTAGAGAGTTATCCCAATCAACTACGTAGTGCCACCAGTTATTGGATATGCCGTTGGTCTGTCCGCTACTTTGCGGAATATGTTTAAGCCACCAGATATTATGGCCTCGCTCATTACATCCCCAAGCAGTGCAGTTTATGTTGGTAGTTTTGCCGGTTAAATTGGGATAGTTGTACCAATCGTCGCAATCCGAAGAGACCGAAAGAAGACTCTCGACGTTATAGTGGGCGTTGCTATTAGGAGGAAAATGAACATCACCACAATGAGTACCGGTTGTTTGAACCGCCGGTTGCGGATCACCAATCGGGTAGCCGTACCGCCATCTTTGGCCGTCAAATTTATTGTCCCAGACGTTGTCTGCATTGGCCCAAACATTAAAAACTCGCCAGTGTAAAATTATTTCGGTTCTGTGGCCAAAATCATGCAGCATTTCGCCGACGGTCCTTTCGTAATTGAAACCCATTACATAAACAGTTTTTCCGCAGTTGGGAATATTTTCCTCGTAGAGGTTTAAGCTTGGACCTTTTACGTTCCATTCATAAAATCCATTGTAAGGTCCAGAAAAAAACCAGACCTCACTGGCGCCAGTTGAATTTAATCGTGAGCAGATTTGATAACTAGTAAATAGCTTGGCAAAATCGACAGCCGGGCTGGTATGACACTTTGTGTTATCGTTGATGCAGTCGAGGTAAGATTGGTCTGTGTAATCAAAGCCGTCTTGAAAACTCGGAAAATCATCATACTCCAATCTCTGGCTAATTGAGTAGTTTAAAGTACCACCGCTGGCTTCGCGCATGTCACTTATATATTGCTGAGTTAGTGAGTCCGGGTTATTCCAGCCCAGAACCGAGGAGAGTTTTTGACTGGCCCGCGACTCAATAGTCGGGTTAAAGATTATCAGGATAACTTTTGGATAGAAGTAGGTGCTAGCTTGTGCATCTTTGGGCTTAAGTAAATTTTGTCCATGGTTGTTGATTGCCATCAGGATTATTAGGGTGAGGATGGTAAAGGCAACAAGAGCAACTAGAAAATGGGAAGCTGGTAGTCGGGAGTTAATGGCGAGAAGCTTTTTGAGTCTATGAACTATGAACTGTGAACTATGAACTTTTTTTGGCAGGCTCACACTTTAAGTGTACAACTCACAATTGACAATTGACAACTGACCGTAGATCTTAATTGGTCGGGGTAGCCCGACTCGAACGGGCGACCTCTCCGTCCCGAACGAAGCGCTCTACCAACTGAGCTATACCCCGACAGTGCAAATTATATAACAACTCGCATTATTTAAAAGTATCAAAAGTACCAGTCGGTGGGTGGACACTCCCGGTGTGAGCTAGGTTGCAACTTTGTGCACACCGGGAGTGAGCAACTGCCATGAACCGTGCATTTGACAAACACAGGCCGGCGGTTTTAAGCTAAACTTAGATATGGCAAAAAGATATCATAAGGTTCATCAAAAGGTTCACCATAAAGTTCATCACGAAATTACCTTTAGCCACTTTATCGACGATCCTCTAATTGGGTCAGCAATGTTAGTTTTGGCTTTAATTGCTTTGTTTCTTTCGCTTACTCATTTTGATCAGGTAGTTTTAGCGTACTAGAGCAAAGTAGAAAATGGAATTTTCGATGAATAAGATATATACCTGGGTACTTGAAATATCAGTTGTTGTGATGACTTTTAGCTTAGTCTGGTTTGCTTTCGTCTACTATCCTAATATTGCTAATCAGTACAAGACGGGTGCGGTTTTACCGAAAAAGACTGCATATGCACCTGTTTATGCTCAAAGTACCGGTTTTCCAATTGAAACAGACGCTTACAGAATTGTTTATGAACAGAAATCACAAACTTACTATGTGATTATTGCCGGCGGTAAATTGGATGAGTACATATTTAATAGGGATAATGCCAAATTGGCTATAAAATCAGCTCTATCTTTAGAGAATTTATGCAGTCTTAATGTTGTATATACTTCCGCAAGTAGACTTGAGATTCCCGAGAAATTCAAAGACCCCGGCTGCTAGAATTAGCGTCTAGCGTCTAGTGATTAGGAATTAGTGGCTAGTCAGCCTCCTCAGATAATCATACAGGCTAAAAATATCCAACAGGTTAGTCCTTCCGTTAACTAGTCATCGCGAGTCCGTTCGGCAAGCTCAGGACGTGGCGATCTTTGAAGATTGCTTCGCGGAGTTTACACTGAGATTGCTTCTCCGGCTGTGCCGGCTCGCAATGACATCGAAGTGCTCGCAATGACAGACTTGTTGGAGAGAACAAACCTCTTACAAAAATATCGATAGAATTATAGAGGCACGTAAGTTATATCAGCAGGTCGCCTTGGCACAGTCCTTCGACTGCGCTCAGGACTTCATGCCAGTGGCGCTCCTCTGATATGTCTTCCTCTGCATTCGCAGAGCGACATATATCAGATTGTGCTCTGCACAAGGCTGATATATAATTTCTGCAGGGCAGAAATTAGAATTCACTTATCTTTTGCCCCCGTAGCTCAATGGATAGAGCATACGCGTCCTAAGCGTGGGATGGAGGTCCGATTCCTCTCGGGGGTACAAGGTCAGTAGTTAGTTAGCTAGCGTTTAGCGTCTAGTCTTTCTAAACGCTAGACGCTAATTTACTAGACGCTGAAATATGGTTGACAAAAAGGTTCTTCTAATCCGGACAATCGGCAATTTTCTGATTTTAATATCACTTGCCGGTATCTTCTTTACTTTCTGGCCGGTGATTTCGGCGTTTTCAAAACATACTGCTGACAATTTACGCGGAAAAAAATATGAAGCTTCAACTAATGTCAGCGCCAATCAAAGTTTCGGTTCGCTTTTAGGCAAAGCGGATCCAAATTTGAAAGTTCTGGTGCCGCAAGATCCCAATTTTTCGATAATTGTTGAGAAAATCGGAGCAGACGCGCCAATTATCGCCAATGTGGATGCTTCCAATAAACAGGTTTACAATGAAGCTTTAAAAAAGGGAGTTGCCCATGCGCTGGGAACCTCTTTTCCCGGTCAGTCGGGTGTTACTTATCTTTTTGCCCATTCGACCGACACCATTTTCAATGTTCCTAGATTCAACGCGGTTTTTTATCTCTTAAAAGACATGGAGCCGGGTGATCCTGTCGTTATTTTTTTTGCCGGGAAACGATACAATTATGTAGTTAGTGAAAAGAAAATTACCGAAGCGGCGGATGTTGACTATTTCAAGTTGAGAACCGATGAGCAGATTTTGGTTTTGCAGACGTGTTATCCGCCAGGAACAACCTGGAAGAGGCTTTTGGTGATAGCCAAGCCGGCCTCATCTCAGGTCAGCCTGAGATAAATTCTAATTTCTAAATCCTAAATCCTAAATAAATTCAGATAAGGTAAAATACAAAATTCAAAACGGTAGGATAATCATATTGTTCGAGCCCTTCGTCGAAACTCAGGGCGAGAACTCAAACTTCTCACTTTGTTCGAAGAATAACAAGGTTTTGAAGCAGGCTATCATTTTTTTTGACAACCCCTTGAGTTTTGGTTGACAATTGAGGTGATGCCCACATCAGTTCACAGTTCACCCTTCGACTTCGCTCAGGGCAGACAGTTCACAGTTCACGGAAATGCAGCTACAGTGAACCATGAACCGATAACTGTTAACCGTAAATCCGTAGGATTTACCCTGATCGAAATCCTGATTGTTGTTGCGCTTATTGGCATAATGAGCACTGTTGTCAGTGTAGCCGTAGTCGGCGGCCAGGCTAAAGCCAGAGACAGTACACGCAAAGCTAATCTTGCCCAAATCGCCAGCGCCCTGCGCGAATACTATGTAGACCACAATTTACAGTATCCCGATGGTGATTATACCTCCGAAGGTGGGGGCGAGTGGATTCCGGGACTTGATCCCTACTTTAAAACTTTGCCCCAAGATCCAAAACAGGCAGGTTTACCAGAGCAATTTCTGTCTTTTGTTAACTCATTTTTAAACCGAAGAGAAACATCGGTAACTGTCGGGCAAGTGGCTCCGGCATCTTCTGAGAAACCATTCCAGGCAGTATATCCTCCTCCTTACGGTTCACCATACACCGGAAATTATACTCTGGGTTATCGTTTTAAGCCAAATGTCTCTGGTCAAATCACCCAGTTATGGTGCTATTCTACTGGTACAAGAAATGTACGTCTGTATAGTGATACTGGAACGCTTCTAGCTAATGCTAATATCGTTTGTAATAATGCTTGGGTTTCTGCAGATATTACTCCCTACAATGTGACCGCCGGTACCTATTACATGGTGGCCCTTTATACAGCAGGCGCAGGGTATTACGTCAAAAGAACCTCCGCTCCGATAACCAGTGGCAATGTTTACATAGAATCAGGAAGATATAAGTCAGGTGACGGATTCCCAACATCTTCTGCAAGCGTAGATCTTTATGGTATGATAGATGTAACCTTTGCTATTGAAGATTTACCGACGCCAACGCCAACCCCGACGGCGACTCCAACGTCTACACCTATTCCTACCCCCGAACCTACATCGACGCCCGCTCCCACTCCGACCCCAGAGTCCACACCTACTCCTACCCCCGAACCTACACCTACACCAACCGCTGGACCTTCTCCTACTCCAACGTCAGAACCAGGTCCCACATCCGAACCTAGTTCTTCTCCTGAGGCGTCAAGTAGTCCGGGAGCACAGCAGCACTACTATGGTTATTACCCGGCAGAGGATAAACAAGGTTTTGTTCTCTGGGCGCTTTTAGAGAACGAAACCGACGGCCAGATTTATACCAAATCTACAGCTTCCTGCACGGGGCCGTATCCTGAAGGAGTAGAAGCTGGGACGTACAACTACTGCCTGAAATCATAGCGAGATTAATTTTCAATTTTAAATTTTAAATTTTCATTCAATTTATATTTTTCCAATTTTAAAAATTAGAACATTGAAAATTCAATGTAAATTGTAAATACCAAAGCGTATTTTTGGTAAACAAAAAGTGAAGATTGTAAATTTAAAGAAGCTACCTCAGGTCTATGCTGTACAAATTCGGAGGGTTGCCTTCGGGCTGAGTCAGGGTCGTTAGAATCACCAGACTATCACCTGTCGGGTGGGCAAAAACAAAGCCGTTTTCAAATTTGCCAGAAAAAACAGTCATCTTATTGGTTCCGTCAGCTTCAATTATTGAAATTAGATCTTTCTGGGCAATCACTAAATGGCTTGAGTCTGGATACCAGGAAAGGTTGACAAGATTATCGAAATCGGGCAACGTATATTCTTTCTTAGCCTTTAAGTCATAGACCTTATATATACCTTCTTTGTTTTTATAAAGAATTTTTTCTTCATCCGGGGAGAACATAAGACCGGTGGGGAAGTAGTTTAATTGGTTGGTAGTTATCGGTTCATTGTTCACGGATTGTTTTTTCTGTGAACCGTCAACTGTCAACTGTGAACTGTTAGGCTCCGCTTCTGCTGTTGCCGATTTAACCTCGTCAGGGGCAATCATTGCTTGAGTTTGTGCCAGAGTACTTATCTGTTCCTGCCAGGACTGAAATGTCGCTGTCAACGATGCCGTAATATCGCGAAGTTCCTGTTCGGATTTGTCAGTGTCTACCAGAAGATTGGCGCTAGATTGGCCCTCTTCTGATACAAAGCGGGCGACGACTTGTCTTGAATCTGGACTCCAGACAAAATTGCTTCCTGAGAAATCAAAAGCGCTCTGGTTTTTGGCGAGTAAGCGCAGCTCCTGACGGAAAGGCAGGTTTCTTTCAGTCATGGAAAGCGAGTAAAGACCTCCTCTTTCCCCGCTGACGCCAAAGATGATTTTGGTTCCATTAGGAGACAGAGTTGGACTGGCGGCTCCGGTAGTGGTTAAGGGTTTGATTGCCGGGGCCAGAGGGAAAAGCAGGGCTTTAATCTCTGTTGCTAGATCGGCCCTAACCTCAATTTCTTTTTCCCAGGTTGTGTAACCGTCTTTCTGGATGCGGACTTTATAGGTTTTTGGTTCCAAAAAGGCGATATTGGTGTCGGTGGCGCTGGTTAAGCGGTCATCAAGATAAACCTGGGCGCCTGTTGGAGTCGAGGAAGCAACAATCAAACCTGTTCTTTCAATTGTGCCGTTTTTGAAATTGGGTTTGAAACCGCGGGCCCAGAAGATAACAACGGCGGCTAAAGTCAGGACAAAGACAACGATCAGTATTGAAAAAAGTACACGGTATTTGGCAAGCATGGGTAAATTGTTAAATGGTTTAATTGTTATATTGTTTTTTTAACAATTTAGCAATGTAGCAATTTAACAATTAAGGTAAATCGCATTCTACCAAAGCAGGTGGACATGCTTCAAGCAGTAAAAAATGATATACAAATCGTTTGATAGGGATTGAGCTGACTACATTTTTTACTATCTTGACAAAGACTATGGGTAGTGGTAATTTGGGCCTCAATTCGGTTATTAGAATGTTTAAACTGACTCGTCGCCTGACAATCATTTCCCTAATAGTTATTTTACTTACATTTCCGGTTATCGTTGGAGCTGCGGAGGACTCAAGCCCGCTACCCCAAGTAGAAAATGAGATTACGGAAACTTCTGAGTCTTCTCTTCCTTCTTCTGTTTCTATAAGAAGCCTCCTGCTACGATTTGTTTTTAATAGGTCTTTTGAGATACCTGAAGGTCTGAAGGTTGTTCGCGGCGGTGGACGACCGCATCTTGTAGCTGAAAAACCAAGAGGTTGGGAAGCACTTAACCCGGCCAATTCAGCATATCATTTCCGTGAAGGCGAGATTGAGGACCCGATTTTTGAATGTACTCTCAATAGCGGTGGCTGGCAGCAGGAAGGAATGATTCGCATAGATCCAACCAAGACTTACCAGTTGGGCTATTGGGCGAGTTATCATGATCTTTTGCCTGGTGCTGTTGTCATACCGGCATCCCAGATTGCAATTTACAACAGCCAAGGTGGTCAAATAACAGGAATTGGTAGGGCCCCCTCTTTTTCCGGTGGAGAAAATAATTGGGAGCAATTTAGTCCCTTAACCATTGGTCCGGGAAGCGAATTCGAGTGGCCTGAAAATGCCGCATTAGTGAAAATTGGACTATTCGCAACCGGTTTTGCCCCGAGCGGTGATTGCGAACCGGGAAAAATTGCAACGGTTGATTTTGATGATGTTTCTTTCCGTCCCCAGTAGATTCACCAGTTGATAAAGAGTACCACGAGCTTTAAGAGTATCACGAGTACCACGGGCTTTATGCTAGACTGGAAATGTGGTTGATAAAGAGGAAAAAAGCTATCACAAAACAATTCTTTGGCAAAAACTTAAAGACTTACTTCTTGTCACCTACAAACTTACAGATAAACTACCGGTAAGCGAAAACTTCGGGCTTAAACCACAAATGAGAAGGGCAATAGTTTCATCAATATCCAATTTCGTAGAAGGTTATCTTAAAAGAAGTGTTAAAGACAAAAACAGGTTTATGGAAATTGCAGAAACATCCCTTCTTGAACTTGAAGCGCAAAGTGAAATTTGCTTGATGCTTAATTACTGGAATGAAAAAGAATATCAGGAATTTGATCGAAAACGCTCCTTAGCCTCTTACTTCTTGTATAAATACAAATCCAAACTGAAGTAGCTCGTGATACCCGTGATACTCCGACTACCCATGGTACTCTTCTCAGAGGAAGGAGTTTAGGCTGCCTTTGAGGTTTCCTTTGGGCGCTTGGCGCGTACTACGTCAGCGTCTGATGGGCCGATTACGCCATTGCCATAGTCACGAGAGCCATCCTCTCTTTGAACACTGGGTTGCTGCCAGTCTGCCGGGCTTTTAGCCGTAATCGCAATTACTTGGAGCTGACAGACTTTTTTAAGATCACTTACTTCTGGAAATAGAGAAGCATAGCCTTCCCACTTTCCAGAATCAGGATTCCAAACCCAGGCTGTAAATATTATTCCCTGATCATTGAGATCTCGAAAAGCTGTTTCCGGTGGTTGGCACCCTGGAGCAGTGCTGGTTACAAAATTACAGGTTCCGGGTTCAAGGTGAGTTGTTTCGATAGATGGCGATAGTGCAACGGGTTCTTGAGACGATTGCCAATTAAGGTTTCTTCTGGTGAAGAGGGGACTGTTTCTGAGTTGTTCAGCTTGGGCGGGGGTAAATACGGGATAAGCTTCGAACTCGGCAAGTGTCGGCGCATTAGCATCTCCTAGAGCATTGGCGATAGCTACATCAAGTGCTATAGCGATTACGGCTCGATCTTGCGGTTCTGTGTCCAGCCAATCTTCGCCCAAGTAAGCTGCTCCTAGACCGTCGTCTCCCAAACACGGGCCGCCAAACCTAAGATCGTCGGCTGGTATTGGTACGGGGGTGTTTCTATTTTGATCTCTCCAGCCTGCTAAGCTAATCATTAAAAATTTGTACCTATTTATTCCTCGGTCACAGGCTGTTCCCAGACCACTTGAGTTGACAAATTGACCGATTCTTGGAGTAACTCTTGGGCCTTCGAAAAAATCGGGGAGGTTTGCTGGATATTGGATATCAGGCCGGGTAACGAATTGGACATCACCGCCAATTTCGAAAGTTGCGCCGATATTATCATAAAACCATTGTTGAACACCTTTTAATATATTATCGAATGCTTGGCGGTCTGCTTCGTCCATTTGTTGACCATCGGGTACTTCAATGTAGCCGTTAACTCTGGTACTGGCTTGGACGAGCCGGCTGTACTCTGGCTGGTTTGGAGGATTTTCAAGGTGGAGGGCGTTGTGGGTTTGATTATCTTTTGAGTCGTCTTGTGCCAGAACTTGCGAACCGTCTTTTTGAGGCATAAGTGATATAGCACCAAGGGCTGCTGAGAGAACAGTTGCTCGTACAAGACGATTTCTCAGAATACTTCCGGTTCTTTCTGCAAGATTAGGGCGGATTGCCCCCTGTTTTCTTATGGGTCTTTCCACAGTCACAATAGTGAGGATTATAGCATGTTTGTCAAAATATCGCACATATATGTGCTGGCCGCCTAGATACCGTACAGTTCTCCTTTCTGCTGTTGCATGTAGTTTGTAACATATTCGTTTGGTGTTTGATACTTCAAAGATTGATGGAA
>Ga0075804_125_pt1 | contig 11662 bp, 9 predicted proteins | sample RifGroC2_FD_68455 | JGI IMG/M metagenome (GOLD analysis project Ga0075804, IMG submission 68455) | Microgenomates (Curtissbacteria) bacterium GW2011_GWC2_41_21
AGTACGTCACCAGTTCTACGATTTCCTCTACCAAAATGCCGGCCATCGAGGCCTCGTGTTTGTTCATAAAGGCTAACTATTGGTTGTGCCGCAGTTTCTGGTGTCATTCTTTATGAGTCGATTTTAAACTATAAGATATTTTTTGTCAAATGGCTGTTTTAGTCAAAAGCTTTACATACAAGTGCATCCACTGTACACTTTTGGATAGATAAAAATGCTGAGAGAACAAATTAAGAGAGACATATTGAAGACAATTGACAATTTACAATTGACAATTGACAAGTCAGAAGTCGAAGTAACTAGGCCATCGGATGCGAGGTTTGGGGATTATGCGACGAATGTGGCACTGAAAGTAGGAACACGAAACACGAAACACGAAACACGAAACACGAGCGGAAGTAAGCAATCTCTGGCCGGTAGTTTACAAAATTTGCCTTACTTAAAAAAACTAGAGGTCAAAGAGCCTGGATTTATCAACTTTTTTATCAAAAACGAGGTTTGGCAAAAAGAGGTAGAAGATTTACTCAAAAAGAAAACCTTTGAATCTGGCTTTTCCGGCAAAAAAGTAACGGTTGAATTCACTGACCCCAACCCCTTTAAAGAATTCCACATCGGTCATTTGTACAGTAACAGCGTCGGTGAAGCTATCAGCCGTTTACTTGAAGCCTGCGGTGCTATGGTTAACCGCGCCAATTACCAGGGTGACGTGGGCATCCATGTAGCAAAGGCCATTTGGGGAATGCGCAAAGTCTTAAAAGGTCGAGGCGAAACTTTAAAAGACCAGGAGGGCAAATCTCTTGCGCAAAGAGTGGCCTTTTTAGGCTTAGCGTATACAACAGGAGCAAACGAATTCGAACAAGATCCAAAGGTCAAGCAAGAAATTACCGAACTTAATAAGCAAATTTACGAAGAGCTGGACGAAATCGAGGAGTACAAATTAGGCAAAAAGTGGTCGCTTCTTCATTTTGAAGAAATTTACAGACGTCTGGGGACCCGCTTTGATTTTTATTATTTTGAAAGCCAGGTTGGTAAAGTCGGGGCGGATCTGGTCAAAAAACACCTCGGAAAAGTCTTTGTCGAAAGCGACGGAGCAATAATCTTTCCGGGAGAAAAATTCGGACTTCACAGTCGGGTTTTTATAAATTCTCAAGGTTTGCCGACATACGAGGCCAAAGAACTGGGGCTGGTGTCAACAAAATTTCAAGACTGCGCCTATGATTTTTCGATCATTATTACCGGAAACGAAATAGTTGATTATTTTAAAGTTTTGTTGGCTGCTCTTTCGCAAATCAATCCGGACTTAGCTTCGAAGACTAAACATATTGCCCACGGGATGGTGCGCATGCCCGGCGGGAAAATTTCCAGCCGCTTGGGTAATATTCTTTCCGGCGAGTGGCTTTTAAACGAGGCCAAAAAGAAGGCTCTTTCGATTTTGGAGGAGAGTAAAATTTCTAAAGATGTTGACAAGAAAGATGTTTCCGAAAAAGTGGCGGTGGGAGCTGTCAAATACGCTCTTTTAAAAGGTAATATAGGCCAGGACATTACATTTTCTCTTGAGGAGTCGGTTTCTCTGGAGGGAAATTCCGGGCCTTACTTGCAATACACTTATGCGCGAACTAGGTCAGTTTTGGAAAAAGCTGGTTACACTCCCGGAGTGAGCCAGGGAAAAACTTCGCGCACTCCGGGAGTGAACGGAGATCTTGTGTTTTGGGACATTTTGAAGAGGCAGTTGTTGATGCGGCCGAGGGTTTCAGTCCGAATGTTTTGACAAGTTTCTTGTTTGAAGTTGCCCAAAAATATAATTTTTTATATAACAATCTGCCGATTTTAAAGGCCGGGGAAAACGAAAGACAAAGAAGGCTTTTTCTAACCGAGGCAACCGCGGAAGTTCTTAAAAAGGGTTTGGGTTTCTTGGGAATTTTGGCGCCGGAAAAAATGTAACTTAAGTCACTTAAGAAACTTAAGATACTTAAGTAACTTAATATGAATAAAGTAAAATATCTTTTAACTTACCGCTATGCAGAAATAATCCATGATTTAACTGTCGAATTTACGAAGGCTTATCTTATGGGTAACTTAAGTACCTTAAGAAACTTAAGTAACTTAAGTCAAAAGGCCGATTACCGCCAGGTCGATCAGATGAATCAAGCGGCAAGAAGCGGAAAACAGAACATTGTAGAAGGGGTTGGACAGTCACAAACTTCTAAAAGCGGCGAAATTAAACTTCTTGGTGTTTCTGAGGCTTCATTTGAGGAATTACTTTCCGATTTTGAAGATTTTTTAAGACAAAATAAGCTGGAAATTTACCCAAAAACTGATCCTCGAGTTACAAAGTTCAGGCAAACGGCTTTTCGTTTAAGTCACTTAAGTAACTTAAGTGACTTAGGTAACTTAATAGAAAAGCCAAAATTGCCCGGTAGTCCCCAGGATGATGCGAATTTTCTTTTGACACTCTGCCATCAGGAAACCTACCTATTGGACAAGCAGATAAAGGCAGCGACAGAGAAATTTGCCAAAGAAGGCGGAGTTAGGGAAAAGCTCTTTATAACCAGGAAGAAATACCGGGGGTATTGATGAGAAAACTGCTTTTGCTGCTTTTTTTTGGCCTGGTTGCTGTTGTGGTTTTAAGTAACTTAAGTAACTTAAGACAGGAGCGGCCTAGTTCTGAAACCAAAACTCCGCTGTTGCGCGTAGCTCTGGTTGCTGATTCGCATAATGAAAACGATCTTCTTTCTAAAGCATTAGCGCAGGCTGAAGGCATGGGTGTTAATTTTGTAATCGGACTTGGGGACTTCTCCAATACGGGAACAATTGAGGAACTGACGAATGCGAAAAAAGTATTTGACCAGTCAAAACTTGAATACTTTACGACTGCCGGCGACCACGATTTATGGGATAGCCGTAATCGCGGTGAAGATCCACTGACCAATTTCAGGGAAATTTTTGGAAAATCGACCCAAATTATTGATAGGGAAAACGTACTGTTTGTTATATTAGATAATAGTGATATATATAGGGGAATTTCTGAGGAAGACTGGGGTCTCTTAACTTCTCACTTAAGTAACTTAAGTAGCTTAAGTAACTTAAGTCAAAATAAGCTGCGCTTTGTTTTTGCCCAGAAGACGCCATTTCATCCGGAGAGTAAACATGTGATGGGATCGGAAAATGAGGCGGTTGCACGGCAAGCGAAGAGGATGCTGGCTATATTAGAGGAACAAGGGGACAGAGAAACAGAGGACAAAAAGGGTATAGAGGATATTGGGGACAATGAGGGGATTAGGGGACGAGCTGTTGATGGTTTCTTCTCCGGGGACCTGCATTTTTTTGCCGAGTTTAAAAGTCCTGCCGGTACTGTTAAAATGACCACTATCGGTGCCGTGGCTAGTGAGCGCAATTTCCAGGGCCCGAGATTTGGAATTTTGACGGTCTACAACGATTATAGTTGGGAAGTGGAAGATGTTGAAATTAGGTAGGAGTCTTAAGTTACTTAAGTGACTTAAGATACTTAAGATGCTTAACAATTTTGAAAAGATTACTTTAGATAACGGCCTTCGTCTAATCTTGTCGCCTCTGCCGGCGTTCAGGTCGGTGACGGCCATTGTGCTTTGCGGAGCCGGCTCTCGTTACGAAACGAAAAAAACCAACGGCATTTCGCACTTTTTGGAGCATATGTTTTTTAAAGGCACAAATAAGCGTCCTTCGGCGCACGATATTTCGCACGCTTTGGATGAAATCGGTGCCGATTACAACGCTTTTACCGGTAAAGAAGCAACCGGTTATCACATCAAGGCGGCTTCGGAGCACTTACCGCTTTTATGCGACATGCTTTCCGACATGCTTTGGAACTCCAAGTTTGATCCGGTAGAGATTGAGAAAGAACGGGGAGTAATTATCGAAGAAATTAATCTCTATGAGGACACGCCCATGCGCAGGGTTGCCGAAATTTACGAGCAGGTTTTGTGGGGTGATCAGCCTATGGGCTGGGATATTGCCGGCAGGAGAGAGGTTATCAGAGAGGTTAAGCAGGCAGATTTTCTAAATTACATCAAAGCCAGATATGTCCCAAACAACATAGTGATTTCTTTGGCCGGACATTTCGAAAAAAGTGAAGCAGTTTCGCAGATTAAACGACACTTTGGTTATCAAAAGCCCCAAAAAACCAGGTCTTTTGTTTCCGTAAAAGAGATCCAGAGAAAACCCAATCTCAAGGTTGTTTACAAAAAAACGGATCAGGCGCACATGGTTGTGGGTGTACGCGGTTTAAAAATCGGCCATCCGGACAGATATAGTGCAGCGATTCTAGGAACAATTTTAGGCGGCGGAATGTCCTCCAGGCTTTTTATCAACGTAAGAGAAAAGAGGGGACTGGCATATTACGTTCAAGCTAGCCATGATTCCTATCTCGATACAGGGACTTTGGCGTCTTCGGCAGGTGTTGACATTACGCGTTCCGATGAGGCTCTGAAAGTGATTCTTTCGGAATTTGCCAAGATTTGTCAGGAACCGGTGGGTCAAAAGGAGTTGACAAAGGCCAAGGAATATATCAAAGGTAGAGTTATTCTTTCTTGGGAGGATTCAAGGACTGTAGCAATTTCTTATGGATCTGACGAGCTGATGGAGGGGAAAGTCCGTACTCTGGACGAATATTTAAAGAAAATTGATGCGGTGACGGCAAAGGATATCCAGCGAGTGGCCAAGAGTCTGTTTGTCAACAGCAAACTGAACTTAGCGGTGATTGGGCCATTTGAAGATGAGGAGAAGTTTGAGAAAATACTTAAGATATAAATGAGTCACTTAAGTAACTTAAGTGACTTAAGTATCTTAAACGTTTTTTCGACTTTACACTTTCCACTTGCCACTTTACACTTAAAGTAATGCCCACATTAGTTCACAGTTCACCCTTCGACTTCGCTCAGGGCAGACAGTTCATAGTTCACGGAAATGCAGCTACCGTGAACCGTGAACCGATAACCGTTAACCGCCGCCGATGGCGGCGCGGCTTTACCCTGATCGAGCTTCTGGTCGTTATTACCATCATCGGAATTTTGGCCGGGATTGCTTTGGTCTCCTATGGCAGTGTTCAGGAAAGAAGCCGTGATTCCAGAAGAAAACAAGACCTTGCGGCTGTCCAAAAAGCATTGGTTCTCTACTATCAGGATTTTGGAGTTTATCCTTGTAAGTCTGAGCTGGGCGGGGATGTTAATCTTTGGGTTAACAACTTAGAAGCTTCTGAGCCTGTCAATCCATACTGCGATTTAGCTCCAACTTATATTAGAGAAATTCCTCATGATCCTAAGGCGCCCAGAAATGATTGCGATAGTAATTCTCATTCAGACTATTCATATTTTGTTACCGGCGATGGACAATATTATCGACTTTATGCCCAACTGGAAAATTCGAATGATCCCCAGGCTTCCGGGCCTTACACTATTTTAAGCAGTTGCCCTCATAATTACATGATAGAGAGGCAGTAGAACCTGAGGCGCAGCTCTTACTTGAGAAGGTTAAATAAACGGGATTCAATTTGCGAGAATAATCTTTCCAAAAAGTTTGTGGTTCTAACTCCTTGTACTCCACCTGACCTAAATTCAATATCGGCCTGGCCCCAGACGTAATTGGTGGCGCAGTAATCAGGCATGGCAAAATCTACTTTATAACAACCCGCATTGATAGTGATATTACCATAGGTTTTAGGAAGGATTGTTGACCGTCTCTCAGAAGCGCCGTTGCCTGCCAAGTAAGCAGCCACCATGTAGGTTTTACCGGCGGTGACATTGACTGGTGAAATCGGAACATAAGCCCAGTTATTTGCAGAAGTTATAACAGTTTGGGCAATAATGACCGTAGTAGAAACATCCCAAAGATAAACCCTTTTCGTACCATTGAAAAATCCACCGAGTTTGGTCACTTGCCCTGAAACTTTTGGAGTGAATTTGTAACCCATTGTGTAATTCCAGGAGTAATTGGTGCGCAAAGTACCATGCTCGTTTGTTTTCCAAGGAGTTTCTGAGGTATCTGATGGTGGGGTGGGGGTTGGAGTTGGAGCAGGTGTGGGCGTTGAAACAGGAGTCGGGGTGGGTGTTAATGTGGGAGTCGGAGCAGGAGTGGCAGTAGGATTGGTTGCTCCGCTAACAAACTCAATATCGGCCTGGCCCCAGACGTAATTGGTGGCGCAGTAATCAGGCATGGCAAAATTTTGCTTGTAACAACCTCCGTTGATCGTGATATTACCGTAAGTTTTAGGAAGACTTACCGGCGACCTGTAAGAACCGCCATAGCCTGCTACGTTTACTGCTACCATGTAAGCTCTGCCGGCTGTGACATTGACTGGAGAAATCTGGGTATAAGACCAGGCATTTGCTGAAGATACGTCAGCGATAGCCAACTGAGTCTTGGTAGATACGTCCCAAAGATAAACTTTCTTTGTACCGTTGAAAAACCCGCCAAGCTTGGTAACTTGCCCAGAAACTTTTGGAGTAAATTTGTAACCCATTGTGTAGACCCAAGTCCTATTGGTGTAAAGAGTGCCGTGTTGGCCTGTTTGCCAAGGAGTTTCGCCTGAGCCTGCCGGACTCGGAGTTGGTGTAGGAGTAGGTGTAGGAGTGGATTGCGGTGAGGGTGTCGGGGTTGCAGTTGGAGTAGGTGTGGGTGTGGGCAAGGGTGTTGGGGTCGCAGTCGGAGCAGGCGAGGGAGTAGGAGTGCCTGTCCCACCAACAAACTCAATATCAGCCTGACCCCAGACGTGATTGGTGGCACAAGTATCAGGCATCCCCAATTTATACTTGAAACAACTTCCATTGATAGTAATATTACCGTAGGTTTTAGGAAGGTTTGCCGGATATCTGTCAGAACCTCCACTGCCCGCTACGTAAACAGCCACCATGTAGGTTTTACCGGCAATGACATTGACGGGTGAAATCGCAGTATATGACCAATCATTGGCCGATGCTACATCAGCCACAGCCAGTTGAGTTTTGGTAGATACGTCCCAAAGATAGACTTTTTTGAATCCGTTGAACAGGCCGCCGAGTTTAACTATTTGTCCTGAAGCTTTAGGGGTGAATTTGTAGCCCATTGTGTAGTCCCAGGCAATATTGGTGCCCAGGGTTCCATGTTGTCCTGTTTGCCAGGGAGTTTCGCCAGCAATTTGCGGGGTGGGTGTTGGGGTTGGCGTAGGTGTAGGTATCGGAGTTGGGGTGGGTACTGGTGTCGAAGTTGGTAGAGGCGTGGGTGTCGGTGTTGGAGTCGCAACGGGAGTTGGTATGGGGGTCGCAGTTGCTACGGGTGTGGGGGTTGGTTGCGGTGTCGGAGTTGGGGTGGGGGTAGGTGTTGGTATCGGTGTAGGTGTGGGAGTCGGGGTAGGTTGAGGAACATTATTGACAGTTATGGTGATAGCTTCTTCGTCAGCTAAAGATCCGTCGCTTACCGTAAAGGTAACATCATAGGTTCCTTGCTGACTAAGAGTGGGCATCCAGGAGAATGTGTGCGCGGTCGGATCAAAAACAGCGCCTGTCGGCAAATTAACTACTGAATAAGTCAAACTATCACCATCCGGATCAGCTGCGGTCACAGTAAATTCCAGAAGTTGGTTTTCATTGACAGTTTTTGGTCCAATTGAATCAAGAACAGGCGGACTGTTGGGGTTTGCCACGATATAAGTGGCCGTCTCTGAATCCTGATAATTTGTGTCTGCGGTGTTTGTTGCCTGAGCCCCGACATCATAATAGCCGTCGGTGGCAGTTTGGGCCGGTGTTACGTTCAGAGTTGCTGTTTGCGAGCTTCCGGAGCCAATTGTAAGCTCGTTCGCACTAAGTGAAGCTGTCCAGCCTGTAGGAATAGATGATGAGAGAGAAAAAGTAGTGTCCGGGCAGTTTGAATCATTATTGGTAACCGTTACTGTGTAATTTAGGCTATCACCGGGCGCTGACGACTGGCTTGAAGGCGAAATCGCTACAGTCGGATTTACTCTGGTACACTGCGGCACACCCGTGGTCACTTGAACTGTTAGAGAGTCTGCTGTCTTTGCTAGCACGCTCACATTAACGCCCGCCGCACTGTCCGTAAATGTTCTACCCACCTCCAATGCAGAATCGGACCGGTCATAAACTTCATTACTAGTCTGCGATTGCGGTGTGGCGTCAAGAAGATAACTGTAGTAATTATATATCCGGCCAGAGCTCAAATAGACAGGTTTGTTGTAGTGAATCAGCACACCGTTAGTTGGGTTCGGGCTGTAAGTCAGCCAGAAATTGTAATTGCTTGAATCAAAACCAAAGATCTTGCGAAATTCCAGATAAAGCCAACTTTCCGTTTCACCGCTGTCATTTTTATCTCTAGGGATTTTGATAATTTTAGGACCGCTCCCTGCTGTTTCGAGAGGCTCTATAGTGTAAGTACCGGAGGTTGTGGCGGTAATAATGTTTGCGGAGTCAAACCAGCCCATTTTTTCTTTGTGATGAGCGTTAAAGTGACCGAGCTGGGATGAGCCCATTACATCAAAAAGATCACCATAGACGATAGAGTTGCACGACGTTGGTACTCCGATAGCTTCATTTCCACAATCCCAGGCCCATCCTTCACCGATGAAGTTCACACCGCTGTTAAGATTATGGCCAAGTTCGTGAGCGGCGATGTGAGCAATATTACTCTGGTTCTGAGCTGACATCCAGGCATGGGTAACCGTAATTTCGCCGTCGGGTGAAGTGTAGTCAATATTTGCGCTGGGGAAAGTTTCCGTACCGCCTGCTATTCCGCCGTAGCCGCAGCTTGAAATTCCCCGAAAAGCATACATGACATGCTTATAATTTTGAAAATTGATATCAGGGTCGGCAGCTCTTAAAGCTTCTGCTCTAATAAGGTACATGTCGCAGGTAAAATTTATCGGCAAAGTATACCAGCCGAATACATCACTAGGGACTGAAAATTTATTATAAGAAGCTTCTCGGTAATACGGATCAACTTCGGTAGTAAGTACGTTCTGAACTTGGGCTTTGGTAACAGGCTGGCTGGTATCGTCCTGAAAATTAACTAATATGACTGCCAGTCTTTGCTCGCCTGTTGCAGCCCCTAAAACACTCGAGGAGCCGCGAGCAGGTTGAAAACTTTCTTTTTCGCTTGTGTTCAGGGCGATTTTATCCCCAAGTTTCACTCCGGTAATTTTTACTCTTTGGTCAGAAGAGACTTCGGGCAACGGACTAGTCGGATAGATAGAATATCTTGCTTTGCCGGTATTAAGAAAGTAAAGAGTCTTTCCTTCCTGAGGCTCAAGACTGTCTACTGTCAAGGTCGACAATTCTCCTTCAAGAGAAACCCTTTCTTCTAAATTTGCTTTGACTTCTTGCGGAAATAACTCTCTGATTTGGGCCGGGTAGCTAACTTTCAAAAATTCCTGGGGCTCTTTTTCTATTAGACTGGAAAGTGAATCCTGGCGGGTTTTTGCCAGCTTAACCATGACGTCAAACATATGCGGCTTGTCAGCGGGTTGGGCACTCCGGTGAGCTTTGGCAAGAAGCAGGAGTTCCTGTGACATATTCCTGGTTTGTTCTTGACTAGTCGCTATTTGAGCGGGAGGTTGGGTTTGCGGTTTAGGTGGGAAAAACTTTACTAAGATGATCCCCAGAATACTCAGCGTGAAGATTACAAGAGTTAAACTGGCTAAGATTTTCCACCTTTTGCTTAAGAATTCTTTGACCTTATCCATGAGTCAAATTGCTACTCTTTTTTAGTCTAACACAGATATATCAAAGGGGACAAAAGTGCGTACTTAAGTCACTTAAGATACTTAAGTTACTTAAGATAAAAAGGTACTTGTGATACCCGTGCTACTCGTGATACCCTTTAATTGTTATGCAGATGACAGTTGTGCTTCTTAAACCGGATGCTCTTCAGAGGGGTCTGGTTGGTGAAATCATAAATCGGTTTGAAAGAAAGGGCCTGAAATTGGTCGGTCTTAAGATGATGGCGGCTTCTGACGCGCTTCTGGAGGAGCATTACGCGCATCATAAGGACAAACCCTTTTTTGCCGGTTTGAAAAAATTTATGTCCTCCTCACCCCTGGTCTGTATGCTTTGGGAGGGCAAGGAAGCAGTTGATGTGGTGCGCAGAATGGCCGGAGTCACCAGTGGCCGCGAGGCCGAACTTGGCAGTATTCGTGGCGACTTTTCAATGAGTGTCAGTGCCAATATTATCCACGTTTCCGATTCCCAGGCAGCTGCCCGTGAAGAAGAAGCGAGGTTTTTTGAAAAACTCTATGGGGAAGACGAGAAGTAGACTGAATTAAGAGTACCACGAGCTTCAAGAGTATCACAAGTACCACGGGCTAAGATATTAAAAAAGCTCGTGATACCCGTGGTACTCTGACCACTCGTGATACTTTTTTGTTACACTATACTTGTGATCCATAGAAAAATTGCCCGGCATTTTCTGCCTAGTCTCGACGACGATGGTCGCCACCGTCGGGCCATAGCCCTGACAGTCCCGGCGTTATTTCTTGGTCTTTATATAATTCGGCTTAAAGCCCCCAGTATTTTGGGTACGGCAAGCTTTAGTGCGCTGCAGATTATTAACCTGACAAATAAAGAAAGAGAGAAAAGCGCCCTTAGTCCGCTTTCCTTGAATCAACAATTGACTCAAGCCGCCAACGCTAAGGCTGCCGATATGTTCGACAGCGACTACTGGGCGCATAACAGTCCGGGTGGCAAAACGCCCTGGTCTTTTATTTCGGCTGCCGGTTATAAGTATGTTTTTGCCGGAGAAAATTTAGCCCGCGATTTTAATGACGCAGGTTCAGTTGTTAATGCCTGGATGGATTCACCTTCTCATCGAAGCAACTTACTCGACAAAAATTTTAAGGAAATTGGGGTAGCGGTGGTTAATGGTAAATTCTCGGGAAGAGAGAGTACTTTAGTTGTTCAAATGTTTGGCAGTGCAGTTTCGCAAATTCCCGAAAAAGAACCCTTAGCAGAGGTATTAGATAACCAGACCGCATCCGAGACTAACCAGGAATCCAGTCGTGAGACTCTTGATAACAGTTCACAGTTCACAGTTGACAGTTCACCCTTCGACTTCGCTCAGGGCGGGCAGCAGGAAACTGTATCACAGCAGACAGCAGTCTTGGCAACCCGCCAATTTTCGATAGCTAAAGGTATATCTTTGTTTTTAGTCAGTTTTGTATTTTTCTTATTTGCTCTGGAAATATTAATAAGCCTGAAGAAAGCTCATCTTAGGGTTAGACCAGGGGTAATTGCCCATATTTTACTTTTAGGTTTTGTGCTTTTTGCAGTTTGGTATGCTGTACAGGGAGCGATTATTTAAAAGTCAAAAGTTAAAAGTGTAGGAAGTTTTCTTTTGAAAACTTATATTTTAGTTTTTCTTTGAAAAACTTCCGCAACTTTGAACTTTGAATTACAAAATGAAGCGGTTTGATACATTAAGTCATATTGTTTTACTAGTAGCACTGGCGATTGGAACCGCCGGAGTTTACCGCTCACGCTATGATGCAACTGGGCAGTTTTTAGTTATTCTGGCGCTTACTGTTTTTTACTTAGTTTGGGGCGTAATTTATCACCATCTCAGAGGTGATCTTGAAAAAAGACTCTTCTTTGAATATTTGATTTTGGCCTCAATTTCTACAGTGGTGGGTTTTTTGGTATTTATAAGATGA
>Ga0075804_120_pt1 | contig 10432 bp, 10 predicted proteins | sample RifGroC2_FD_68455 | JGI IMG/M metagenome (GOLD analysis project Ga0075804, IMG submission 68455) | Microgenomates (Curtissbacteria) bacterium GW2011_GWC2_41_21
TTAACCGTAAACCCTCGGGGGCAAAGTACAGGTCCAGTTCAGGCGGCCGGCGGAAGCGGAACAAGCCTGACTTTAGATGATGCCAAAGCGCTTGCGAGTACAAGCCAATTGACTACCATAAAAAGTGTATCCCCAGAATACTCTGGCAGAGCTCAAGTTATGGCAGGTAGAAACAACACCAACACACAGATTATTGGTGCCTATCCTCAATATGCAGATATTAGAAAAATAAGCGTACAATCCGGATCTTTTATCAGTCAACGGGACGTTGAAGCGATTGCAAAAGTCGCGGTAATCGGTCCTCAGGTGGCTGTTGATTTGTTTGGAGAAGGCATAAATCCGGTTGGCCAAAACATCAGGGTTAACGGCCAGACTCTGCGGATAATCGGACTGACAGTCGAAAAAGGGGGAAGTGGATTTAATAATCCTGACAACGCAATCTATGTTCCTCTCTCGACAGCCCAAAAACAGCTTTTCGGGGCAACTCACCTGACAAGTATCGGCGTAGAGGCCACTAGTCCTGATGTGATGACCCAGGCACAGAATGAAATTGGTTACTTTCTTCTTTCCCAGCACAAACTTAAGGATCCGGCAGATGCAGATTTTTCAATTTTTTCCCAAAGCGACATTTTATCTACCGTCTCTCAAGTTACAAGTACATTTACCGCGCTTCTTTCAGGAATTGCCGCAATCTCCCTTTGTAACCGAAAGAACCAGGGAAATCGGCTTAAGGAAAGCGCTTGGTGCTAAAAAGGGGATAATTGTCAGGCAGTTTCTAACAGAAGCGATACTCCTAACCCTGATAGGCGGTTTTGTCGGGATGATTGTCGGCATTGTAATTTCCTATGTACTTTCAAATATTATTAATCTTCCTTTTGTTATAGCTGTAACGTCAATCGTTCTTGCGATAGGTGTTTCTGGAGCAATCGGTATAATCTTCGGCTGGTATCCGGCTCAAAAGGCGGCTAATTTACAACCGATCGAGGCTTTGCGGTATGAGTAAAGCCGAGATCCTGAGTTTGTCGAAGGATAGAAGCCCTACGATATGAGTGACTCCTTTGCTCACTCCTGATGTGTGCAAAGTTGCAGTCAGGCTCACACCGGAGTGTTACGATAACTGATTAATAACTTAAGCGAGGAGGTGAAACTATGAAAAACACATCAGCGATTCTAGTAATGATAGTCCTTGTTATTATTGTCGCAGCTGGAGCATTTTTTGCGGGTATGAAATATCAACAGTCAAAGAGTCCTCGACTGGGAAATTTTCAAGGATTAAGAAACGGACAGCTTCAAGGAGGACAAAATCAGGGACTTAGACCGGTTAACGGAGAAATCATCGCTCAGGACGAACAAAGCATTACCGTCAAACTTTCCGATGGTTCAAGCAAAATTGTGCTTATAGGCGAAAGTACATCTATTAACAAATCAGCAGAAGGATCAAAAAACGACCTAATTGTTGGAGAAAATGTAGCCGTCTTTGGGACAAACAATTCAGACGGCAGTGTTACTGCCCAAAATATTCAACTCAATCCAGAATTTAGAGGAGCACCTGCAGGATCAAATAACTAATATCGTCAGTTAAAGGCCGTAAACACAAGTGGTTGAAGGGGGAGTTGTACTGTTTGTATCAATGGCTTTCATTGATGCCGAACTCCAAACCCAATAAGTTCCTGTTGACTCAAGCTTCCCAGAAACAGCAATTTCTTTTCCATCCGCGCACCGCAGATACCCATATGCTTCTCCCGAAGGTGAAGTTGGAACCTCAATGACAGTTTTAGAGGTAACCAGTTCATTAAGAGAAACAGGATACTTACTATTTCCAGGTGTTGTGTAATAGACTTGTAGAGCTTGTGCTATTTGGCCAACACCAGATTTAACAACGGAGTCTCTCGCCTGAATCGTCCTTTGTCCGACATCCCCATTTTTAGCAAAAACCCGGTCAAGCGCTTCCTCAACCTGTTTGGCCTCATCTGTCGGCAATTGTTCGATATTTATAAATGTGTTTGAAATCAATGTTTTACCTTCTTGTGTTGTCGTTGTCCCAATTGATTTAAGAGCTTTAAGATAGCCGCGGGCAATTATCAACCAGTCGTCCTGAACATATTGTTTATACTGCTCTTCTTTAGTAAGGAAATAATCAACTATTCCCATGAGATTTTCAGGAACGATATACGCCACGCCTCCGATAGTTTTCGGGCTTCGGGCAAATTGTTCACTCCAGCGAGGATCTTTGATTAAGGTACTATCGCTCTCCTTTGGGAAATCAATAAGTTCTTTCAGCGATTGGCTGGAAGCACCGACGGAAAAAATTGTCAAACTGTCAGTCACCGTAAAACGAAAAGCAAACTTATCGCCCTCATAATCATAAATGGGAAATGAATAGATCTTACTGGTTTGATAGGGTTCAATTTCTGGTTCGATCCGCGGCTTGTCGAAAAGAGTTTCCGGAGTCTGTTTAAGAACATTAAAATTGCAATCAACAGGAGGATTTGTTCCATCGATATAACCGGCTCTTCCTAATTTGGAACTAAAAGCCCAATAACGTCCGGTTTCTTCAGACTTTGCAAAAATGGCAGCTTCTGTCCCGTTATCACATCTTAAGTAATTGTAATTTCCCCCTGAAGCTGGTTTAGGTAAGGTTTTAAGGTACTCAGAAGATACCAGATCATTCAAGGAAGTCGGATACAAACCCTGTCCTGGTGTAGTGTAATACGCCTGAAGAGCTGTCGCTATTTGTCCGACGTCGTTTTTCATACTTGCGTCTTGCGCTTGTTTTAATCTGGTACCCATAAAATCCACCATTCTAAATTTGACCAATTTTTGCTCCACCAGTTGAGGATCTTTGATCTCAAAGACAAACAAAATCTCCGGAGCTTTTTGGGAATCCGCGGCGACAATCATGGCCGCATTCTGGTCCATCCAGGAAAGTAAATCCGCATCAACATCAATCTGAAAAGCCTCTTTAATCTGCTTTTTAAATTCCTCGATGCCTTTTTTCGCATCCTCAAAAGCCTTCTTCTGCTGCTCGTCACTGGAATTTTTTGAAACATCCTCCAATTGGTTTAGCTGGTCTTGAATCGAATCTCTAATGTTTTTAGCCTCTCCGTAAAACAGTGGCGATTTACCGTCGAAAGTAGCCGGCAGCTTATTGGCCAGCGAACTTTCCATAGAAAATCCGTGCTTAAGCATATTCTCGATTTTTTCGCTAATTTCTGATTTTTTGGTTAGCTGATAAGAAGTAAAATCGACACCATTGTCTTGGGCAACAATGGTTAAGCCTCGTTTGGTTGTAAAAACGTTATCACCTTGACTATTTCTTTCACGCGTATCGTAACTTTGGCCAAACCAAAAATTCTGTGGCAAAGTTGTTGCAGGCATTATGTTTGAGAACGGGTCCAAAACTTGCCTTTGATAAAATTTCAAAAGATATTCTTTGGGAAAGTGGCTGGTAATTTCATTATGCTCTTCGTCCTCCTCAATACTTTTTAGTTTTTTCTCCTTAGCGTTTGTTGCCAAATCAATAATTTTTTTAACATCGCTTTCTCTTTCTGCTGCTACCAAAAACTCATTGAGGTTTACCGAAAAGATTGACTTAGAAAGAGGCAAGGTCACTTGGTAAGGAATAGGGCCGGTGGAAAATCTTTGCGCACTTTCATCCATCTTCTGACTTTTAAGTTCAAACTTTGCAATTTTGGCACTACCATAGGCTTCTTTAGTTGTTGTAATGTTTGCGTCATCTTCAAGGTTGGCAAGCTTTTCCTTGGCTTCTTTTGCATCTTTCAAGGCGACAATATTAACAAGCTGTTCTAAAGCATTTCCCCCTACGCTTGAGTCTTCAGGGGAGATTTTAGCCAGGAAAATTTCCTCCTCTGCCAAATTTAGAATCTCTTTAAACGGATCCTTTTGGGTGCCAAAAATTTCCCCTCGCCAATCATCAAGATACTTAATCATCTTCTCTCCTCCCGGCAGTTTTTTGGATAAATCCAAAAGTTTTTGCACTTGGGGGTGTTTTTTAACGGAAAGTCCCAAATAGAACTGGGTATCATCGGGCAGTAATGTGTAGCTGGTAACTCTTTGGTTTAAGTAGTAAAAGACTCCTCCTGCCCCAAGACCGATAACAAGAACCAACAAAACAAAGGCCAAAACCAGCTTACTTTTTAGAAAACCTAATCTCGATGGAGATTCACCGGGAGGCGGGACTGGTGGTTGATTGACAGAAACCCCTGCACTGGGAATAGGTGGAAACTGGGAGGGAGATGCAGGCAGTGCTGGTTCTTCTTGAGGAGCTTGGGGCGATTGAAATAGAGCTGAAGTGGGATTTTGGGGAATCGGAGGCGGAGGATCAGTTGGAAGTGAGGCTTCCGGAAGAGGTTCTTCAGGAGGCGAATCAACTTGGGAAACATTGGAAGTATTCCCAACAGGCGGTAATGAATCCTGATTTATTTGGGGAAAACGGCCGTCTTTTCCATCTGTCATCCTAATTTAATAATAAACTTATAATCGCTTAGCAGTAAACCCCACTTTCTTATTAATTTAAACCTGTCTAGTAAAATATGAGAGATGTTAGAATAAGAGCGTGAAGAAAATTACTATTATCTTCCTGTTACTCGTCATTATTTTTCTAATTGTTTTGGCAGTTGCTGCGGTTATTGCCAGCTTTGTGATTGTAAAACCTACCACCGAGGCAATCAATCAAAAACTAACGGAGCATTTTTCTAAAATTGTGCGTATTCCCAAAGGTATTTTGCCTCCGAATATAGATTTCAACCAAACCAGTTATCTTTGGGAAATGGAAACAACTGAAAAAGAAGTGATCGGCGTAAAATTTACCTACACGCCTGCCTTTTTGAAAGATCAAAATGTCATAGTGGCGACTTTGGAAATGCCCGAAGGGTCAGATGCCAGTATTTTTGATAAAGTTTTGCCGGCGATAATAACCGATAAGCAATCGGTAAATTCAGCTCTTGATGTTAAAAAAGCAAATTTATCAGCAAATCAGGAATCAGGATATAGCAAAATAATGCTTTCAGTTAAAGAAGATACCCAACAAACAGTCAAAATTACTTGGCAGTATGATAAGGTGAATCTGACTGAGGATTTGACTCAAGAATATACTAAATTAGCTGCATATCCTTCATTCATATTGAAGATACTTTATAGTCTTCCTCATTTAGTAATAGGATTACTTGGAGGCTAATATGGAAAGAAAAAACCCCACAAAAATAACTACATAGTTTATCTTGGGGTTTTCTCTAATTTCGTAACCGAATTTAAAAATATTTAGTCGTTTTCTAACCACCAATTTTGAACATTGTCGTGCCGCAAACCGGACATTTACCTTTCATTGCTGGTTTCCCATTCTTCATGGTTACTTTTTGAGCATTGGGATCGTCTCTCTTTGCGCGACACTTGACGCAATACATTTCAGCCATTCTATTTAATCACCTCCTTAGACAGAAATATTTGAAAGTCTAGGTTCTATCCTTCGATTTCACTCAGGATAAATTTGAGGCTACCTAGCTTCAACTAGCCTCAACCATAGCATAGCCTCGAAGCTAAAGTCAAGCACCACCAATCTAAATGGGTAGTGCGCAGTCCCCATCAGGCTACAGCCGCTCCTCAATTTGGTTTTAGAATCAATGATATCTTAGGAAGAAAAGCAGTGTAATTTGAGCTGATATAATTAAGCTAGTGAGTAAGATAATTTTCACTAAATCTCCTTTTACGTAATTATAATTACTCTCGATTGTCCGTATACCAACTCCCTGTTTAACATTTGATGAAGACAGTTTCTTTTCTGATTCAGTTTTTGCTTCTTTTCCCAGATAATCAAAAACTTGCTCCTTAACAATAATAAATCGACGGGAGGCTGCAGAAATTTTTGCTCTCCTGGTTTTAAACGGCATAACTCTATGACATATATTAACACAACACTCCGACTCACCGATCCATCAATCACTCGATTTGACTGAAGAGTCAATGGTGAGCTTGTCGAACCCATTGACTCTTCGATTTAACTCAGAGTCATCCTGAGCGAAGTCGAAGGATTGACAATCCTGCAACTTGCATGGTAAAAGAAGGGGTACTAAATTTATTCAACATGACACTGGTGTTTTCCAAGCAAAGCTTAGGCTAAAAGATGTGGCAACAGGTAAGAGCCACCGATTATTTACTTATCGTATTAGGAATCTGGCTGGCAATCTTAAGTGTTTATCTTATAAAAACGATTGGCCACTATCGAAGACTTACAAAAGGAGCTAAGGGACAGACCCTCGATAGGATATTAGAAGAGGTAATTGAAAAAGTTAACTTGCAAAATGAAAATAGACAGCAGCTTACAAAACAAATTCAAAAACTTGACCAGGCCCAGAAGGGCAGTTTTACTAAACACGCACTTATCAGATTCAACCCTTTTGAGGATACGGGAGGAGACCAAAGCTTTGTTTTAGCCCTTCTGGATGGTGCTAATAATGGCGTGGTTATATCATCTCTACACTCAAGAGGCGGAACTAGAGTTTATGCGAAAGGGGTTTCTGGTGCAAAACCAACAACCCATCCATTCTCTAAGGAGGAAAAAGAGGTAGTTGAAAAAGCTGCCCGCCAAGCCGTTTAACTAAAGCTCGGCTTGGTAAAAAATAACTTTGAATAAGAAAAAACTGCTATTAGTTCTTATTGGGATACTAGTTTTATATTTTGCGTCGGCAGGACTGTCATATATGGTATTTAATGCAGTTTTGAAGGGACCAGTAAATATAGTCACACCTTTCGGGAGTTTAACTGATGTCACTTCGGGCAACGAGGAAGGCGTAAAAGATCGTCCTTGCCCATTAAATGGTGCCCTTTACACCAAGAATAGGGAACAAAAATGGCAAGAGAGAAGGCCGCTTGGTGTTATGGTTGAAAATCACGTGGATGCCAGACCAACACTTGGCTTGTCTCGGGCAGACGTAATTTATGAAGCAGTTGCCGAAGGGGGTATTACCAGGTTTTTAGCTGTCTATCTCTGTCAAGACGCTGGAGATATTGCACCTGTAAGATCTGCCAGGACTTACTTTTTAGACTGGGTATCTGAGTACAATGCACTCTATGCTCATGTAGGCGGTGCGAATACACCCGGACCTGCCGATGCTCTTGGTCAAATAAGACAGTACGGTATTTTGGATATGGATCAGTTTGGTTTAGGATTCCCGACTTTCTGGCGAGGCACGGATAAGCTTGCTCCCCATAACGTTCACTCAACGACTCAAAAACTTTGGGAAGCAGCAAGTGAGCGTAAATTTGGCCCGGAAGATGAAGAAGGCGTCAGATGGGATAAGAATTTTATAGAGTGGAAATTTAAAGATGATGCCAGCCTTGAGGCGCGTGGCGATCAGAAACCAGTTATCGTTCCTTTTTGGCAGCAGTCTTCCGATTACACAGTTACTTGGAATTACGACAAACAAGCGAATTTGTATCGTAGGACTCATCAAAACGTGGCCCAAAACGATCCAATTACTAATGAACAGCTTTCCGCCAAAAATATGATAGTTCAGTTTCAGATTGAAAAGACTGCTAATGACGGTTATCCCGACGGCCATCTTCTTTACGGAACAACAGGCACAGGCAATGCTCTTGTTTTTCTAGACGGCCAGGTGATTAAAGGTAAATGGGTTAAGAAAGATAGAATATCAAGAACCCAGTTTGTAGATGCCCAAGGTAAAGAAATTCAACTTAATAGAGGTATGATTTGGATTGAAACTGTGCCAGTTGACAGTGATATCGAATATTAACAAAGTAGCCTGCCCAAAAACTATTTTCCAGTCTGCCATTTAATCTAACAATCAAATCTTTGATTTGAAAGCGATAATAAATGTTAGTTGATATTTTAATCTCAAAAGTCAGAGTCAAAATCCTTGAGCTTTTCTTGAGTAATCCGGGTCAAATTTACCATGTCAGAGAGATCGTAAGAAGAGTGGATGAGGAAATAAATGCTGTCAGGCGAGAGCTTGCAAGGCTTGAAAAAACCGGACTTTTGCTGAGTGAGTGGCGGGCTAACAGGAGATTCTATTCTCTTCGTCGTGATTATGTCTTTTTTAATGAATTACTCTCAATTATCAATAAAAGTGTGGGTCTTGGAGGGGCAATTTTAACAAGTAAAGCCAAACTTGGCAAAATTAAGTATGCAATGCTTTCGAGCTCATTTGCTAAAGGAAGACCCTATACGCAGAATGAAGTTGATCTTTTTGTTGTCGGTACAATTATTCTGCCGGAACTTGGCAGTATTATTCGGGAAGAAGAAGCAAGGCGTAACCGCGAGATAAATTTTACTCCAATGACCGAGGAAGAATTTAATTTTCGCAAAAATCGCCGTGACCCATTCGTCATGGGAATTTTAGCAAAACCCAAAGTCATGCTAATTGGCGATGAAGAGGAAATGGTTAAGCTTTAAGATTTCTGCCAATGCTTAAAAAGCCAAGACGTATCCTTTTTTTAATTCTAATATTAACAGTCGCCGCGTTTTATCTTGATCTTCCCATAATTAAGTTTAAAGGTGTAGAACTTTCCCATCCAAAAATTAATACAAGAATATTCAAAAGAGACCTGGAACCAAAACTCGGTTTAGATCTTGCCGGAGGGGTTCAGTTAACAATGTCGGCAGATATGACCAATATTGAACCGCAGGATCGTGATACGGCACTTGGTTCTGCTAAAGACATTGTGGAGAATCGAATAAATTCGCTGGGTGTTGCTGAGCCGGTGATTCAAACTGCTAAAACACAGAGTCAATACCGGCTGATTGTAGAAATTCCGGGAATTTCCGATATTGATCAGGCGGTCTCAATAGTTAAAAAAACAGCTCATCTTGAGTTTCAAATTATCAAAGCTGATGCTCCACCGGAAGCTACTTATGCCGCTACACCGGAATACTTTGAAGCTTCTGGGCTTACTGGTAAAGATCTAAAAAGAGCCACCGCTGCTCCCAGTCAAGATCCCCAATCACCAGGCTATGTGGTCAACTTAGAATTTAACAGTGAAGGAGCCAAGAAATTGGAAGAAATTACTACAAACAACCTCGAAAAACCTATGGCTATGTATCTTGACGATCAACCAATCTCCTGGCCACCGCCTATTATTAAAGCCGTTATAACCGATGGCAATGCTCAAATCACTGGTGGGTTTACTTCCCAGCAAGCCAAACAACTAGCTATCCAACTTAATGCCGGTGCACTTCCAGTACCTTTAAACATTGAAAGCCAAACCAGAATCGGCCCAACGATTGGCACTGATTCAATACAAAAAAGTCTCTTTGCAACGGCAGTTGGTCTGGTGTCCGTTGCAATTTTTATGATCGTTTGTTACCGGGTACTTGGTATATTCGCAGTTGCCGCCCTTTGTATCTATACTCTTATTGTTTTTGCAATTTTCAAAATAATTCCAGTTACCCTGACTTTAGCAGGTATTGCCGGTTTCGTCCTTTCTATTGGTATGGCCGTCGATGCCAACATATTGATCTTTGAAAGAATAAAAGAGGAACTCCGCTGGGGTAAGCCCAAACACGACGCTTTTTTTACAGGATTTGACAGAGCTTGGTCGTCAATCCGTGATTCAAATGTTTCGTCTTTGATTACTACGGCTATCCTTTTTAATTTTGGTACGGGTTCAATCAGAGGATTTGCCCTAACACTGGCAATCGGAATTTTAGTCTCGATGTTTTCGGCAATTACAGTAACCAGAACCTTTATTAGAGTGTTCTGGGTGAGGAAGATAGAATGAATCTTATAAAATACCGCAACTGGTTTTTTGTCTTATCACTTCTGGTCATTATTCCTGGCGTGATTGCCCTTTCGACTTGGAGGCTAAAACTGGGAATTGATTTTGCCGGTGGAACTTTATGGGAAATTAAATTTACACAAAAGGAAAAAGTTGAAAGAGACGAAATCCACAACTTCTTTGTTCAAGAACAAGTGGAAGCCTCATCAGTTGCTCAGACTTCCGATAATTCAGCCTTAGTGCGGATGAAAGTTACCGATGAAGCAAAAATCAATGATCTAAAGACTAAACTCAATTCAAATTTCGGTGAAACCGAAGATGTCCGTCTGGAGACTGTCGGGCCGGTTGTTTCCAAAGAGTTAGCCCAAAAAGCTTTCATCGCTGTCGCCATTTCAATCTTGGCAATTGTTTTATATATCACTTGGGCTTTTAGGCAAGTCCCAAAGCCGGCATCGTCGATTGCCTTTGGTATTTGTACGATAATCGCGCTGATCCACGACGTTATTGTAGTTGTAGGGATTTTTGCAATTTTGGGACATTTCTTTGCAATTGAAGTTGATTCGCTTTTTATAACGGCACTTTTGACTGTTATCGGGTTTTCGGTTCACGACACAATAGTCGTTTTTGACAGAATCCGCGAAAATCTCAAAAAACATGGTGATTTTCCATTTGAAGAAGTAGT
>Ga0075804_135_pt1 | contig 8684 bp, 9 predicted proteins | sample RifGroC2_FD_68455 | JGI IMG/M metagenome (GOLD analysis project Ga0075804, IMG submission 68455) | Microgenomates (Curtissbacteria) bacterium GW2011_GWC2_41_21
AACTTGCGCCAACCGTATTACCACGGGCTGATCCGCCTGTTTGAGCAATTTTATACTCGCAAATCTTGGGAATTTCGATATACAAAGGCTTATTATCAATCGCAAATAAAGTTATTTCCATTCCCTCCTTGAGAAACTTGGCTGTATCTTCAACCAAACGTCTGTTAATAGTAAACTGTTCGTAAGACGCTGTATCCATTAAGTGAAAATTTTGCCCGTCCTGGTATAAAAACTGGGCCTTTTTGCGCTCCAGATTCACGTCGTTAACTCTTGCGCCAGTGATGAAGGATTTTTGGATAGTCGCACCCGTTCCCAGATTTTTTACCCTGACTTTAATCGTCCCAGAACCTCTCCCCATCTTAATGTGCTCATATGAAAGGACTAAGAAGTATTCTCCCCTATCTTCAAAGACAGTTCCTGCTCTAAGATCTGTTACGGGTATCATTTTCGGCGATGTGGTCGAATCGGAGTATGTCTTCTCTTAATTCTGATATTTGACCTCCTCACGGCACTTTCGTATCTGCGAGCGGCTACTTCAACTAGATCAACGTCTGTTGGCCATATTTCACTTCTTTGACCCACTCCCAAATGCGCTAGTTCAACTCCCAAACGAAAATCTGATCGACGTTCAGCATCGTACATAATTTCCACCTACCTTCCTTTGCCGGATTTTGTTCGACTGACGCGGATTAGGCCGGAAGTCGGGATAATATGGACTCCCCGTTTTTCCAGTTCATCCAGGAAAATGTTGGCACCGACGGAATCAGAAACTATGTGGCCGGCGATAACTAAATTTAGGTGGTGCTTTTTTGCTTCTTCACGATTTTCCTCGGAAGCGTGCATGCTAATTATGGACCCTACCCCGGCATGCGCAAGTTTTTCGTAAATTTCTTTTGACCCTTCAGTCCCTCCGGTAAATTCCGAAACGACAACTTTACCTGCTCTATTCTTCTCGCTCCCGGTAAATAAACTGGGTCCAGCTTTAAACTTTACTGCTTGAGCATATTCCGGAATTTTTTTTAGTTCGCTGACCACATCGCCCACCGTATCAAATTCCTCCTTTTCAAAAATATCGGCCATAAAGCGCCACCCCAAATTATCCCAGGCGGTATGAATACACATTAGAGGAATACCCAAAATCCTCGCGGCATCAACACTGCGGTAGTGGTTAATAGGACCAAATTTGCGGGCAACTTCTGAAATTCGATTAGTCATCATTCCTTCGGCCACGTTAATCGGTACTCCGTAAGAGGCCATCAGATCGACCTGCAAATCCATCACTTCATGAAGCGATGCCAGCGCACCGCCTGCCGGATGGTGGGCAATCAGAAGATCTATCCCCTCGCCTTTTTCGTTGAGTCTGTCTGCCAAGACTACCTCGCCGGTGTCAAAATCAATCCCGGCCATGATTTTATCAACGTTAACTGACGGGTCGCCGAACAAAATTCTGGTATCGGAATAGGGATTCTTGAGACTTTCCAAATCGAACTCTTCTTTCTTGCGCTGGGGCAACTCATCATAAATCTTTTTCTGCCTCGCCAAATACTTCTCCACGCCGCGCTTGCCGCGCGGATCGGCAGCAGTCCCCATCTTTATTGCCAGTTGATAGATTTCTTCAATAGTCACTAGAGGAAATGATATAATAATTGAGCGTAAATTTCCATACTTGCTTTAAAATATGGCCAGGTGATGGAATGGTAGACATGCAAGTCTCAAAAACTTGTGGCAGGAAACTGCCGTGAGAGTTCGAATCTCTCCCTGGCCACATATCTCGGTTCGATGAAGTTTTAGGCCCGCAGCGACAGTAAGAACCGCAAGCTCTGCTTATCTTGAACGAAGTGAGAGAACCACCGGCACTTACCGTGAACCTGTCTACCGTAGGAGTTCGACTATCTCTTGGCACAACGACCCCATAGTTTGAAACGATCTCTCCTTTTTGCTATAATTTTATTCATGAACATTGCGCCATATACTCTCAATTTAAATTCTATCGGTGTTGAAGTTAACAAAGACATTGCCCATTCGCCTGTTCTTAGCCTTTATTATGTTCATAAGGCTGGATGCACACACGGAACCGGCTTGTTTGCAGCAAGAAATATTTACAAAAATGAGGAAATTATCAAAGTAATCGGACCAGTAGTCGGAGAGCAGGTTGCAGATATCCTTTATTCCTCCTATGGTATTGATGTATTAATCCAAGTTGGAACCAAAAAATGGATTTTGCCTTCAAACGAGACAAGATTTATTAATCATTCCTGTGAACCAAACTTGGGATTCAAAGCAGCTGGTATGTTCGTTACGATGTGTGACATTAAAAAGGGAGAAGAACTAACCTGGGACTATAGCATGTGCGAAATCAACGGATCGGACTATAACTGGACGATCGATTGTTTGTGCAAAACAAAATCTTGCCGGGGTAAAATATCAAATTTGGATATTTTTAAAAAAGATTTGCGTCTTGCACAAAAGTACAAAGGTTATCTCCCCAGATTTGTACTTAAAGAAATTTCTAGAAGAGGTTTGATTTAGGCTTCGGCGACTGCTTGAGGAGGCGGCGGCACTTGTCTTCTTTGTTTTTCGACTCCGTAAAACTTGACACGGTCCGCTCTGAAAGTCATATCAATCTCTCCGGTCGGACCGTTGCGGTGTTTTTGGATATCAAGTTTAACCTGCTCCATGTTGTCGGCGTCAGGCCGCCAGATAAACATGACTACGTCAGCATCCTGCTCAATCGCCCCGGATTCTCTAAGATCCGCAAGCTGCGGTTTTTTGGTCCCCCGCTGTTCAACTGCTCTGGAAAGTTGCGAACAAGCCAGAACCGGAATCTTTAACTCCCTTGCCAAATTTTTAAGATTTTGGGAAATCTCCGAAACCTCCTGAACCCTATTTTCCATTCTGCGTCCTTGAACTAACTGTAAATAATCAACAATTAAAAACGAAAGATTGTGTTCAACCTGCAAGCGTCTGGCCTTGGTACGCATTTCTAATATGCTAGCTGCCGGAGTATCGTCTATAAACAGCGGCGCATCAGCCAAAACTCCCATTGCTTCCTGAAGCCTGTCAAAATCTTCATCGTCAAGTTTGCCGGTTTTTAATTTCCAGGCATCGATTTCAGATTGTGACACTAAGAGTCTGTCAACCAGCTCCTCCTTGCTCATCTCCAGTGAAAAAATCCCGACCGGCAAACCATCATTAACAGCCACATGGGCGGCAATATTTAGGGCTAAACTTGTTTTACCCTGACCTGGACGTGATGCCAAAATCAAAAGATTAGAATCCTGCATACCGGCAAGCTTTGCATCCAAATCCCAAAACCCGGTCGAAACTCCCCGAAGACCGCCGGCTTTTTTGTGCAACTCATCAAGTCTGTCAAAGCTTTCTGCCAGTGCATCTTTAATCGGCATAAAATTTTGCCTCAACTGCTCTTGAGAAAGTGCAAAAACCGCCTGTTCAGTTTCATCCAGAATTGTTCTGATATCAGCCGTCTCGTCAAATGCCGACTGGGTAACTTTAGCGCTGGTCGCAATTAATCTTCTCTTTATGTGCGCTTCTCTGACAAATTGTGCATACTGGACAATATTGGCAGCAGTCGGAACAGCGCTACCAAGCTCGGCCAGATATGCTGTTCCCCCGACTTCATCAAAAACGCCTCTTTTCTTAAGCTGGGCAGTCAAGGTCACCAAATCGACAGGCTCCCTCCTTTCATATAAATCACAAATAGCTTGGAAAATATCGCTGTGAGCCTGCTTATAAAAGTATTCAGATTTCAAGACTGAGATAACTGCAACTATCGCGTCTTTATCAATTAAAATCGCACCGATTATTGATTTTTCAGCCTCTAAATCCTGGGGTGGAATTCTTCCGGTTGTAACTTGTCTTGAAGTTTGAACTTTGGCCATCTGATTATTTATGCTGTCGAAAGCAGCACTATTTCCACTTCCTGCGGCAATTTCTCTTTTGAAATCGAAAGTTTACTTTGTGGCTGCGCCTTTTCCTTACCCATTGCTGCCATAAATTTATCAACCGGATCAAGATCAAATTTTAATCCTGGCAACTTGTAGTGCATCGGAATAACAATTTTTGGTTCAACCTGGGCGATAATATCCGGAGCATCTTTGTAACCTATGGTATATACGCCACCCGTAGGGATTAAGAGAATATCACAGGTAGAAAGAGTTTCAGCCTGTTCTTGAGTTAGCTTCTTTTGGCCCAGATCCCCCAAATGAACAATGTTCACCTCATCAATCTCTATGTGATATATGGTATTTTTACCCCGCTCGCTGCCGTCTTTATCGTCGTGAAAACTGTCAATCCCAACAATGTTAACCCCCGAAATTTCGTATTCTCCCGGCCCGGAAATTACAAATGGCCGCCGATCCGGAGGGGCTCCTGGCCCGGAGGGCTCATTTTTCTCCGAAGCGCCTGACACTGCTTCAACATTATTGTGATCTTTGTGATCGTGAGTTACACAGACAATATCGGCCTCAAGTTTAAGTTTGGGAAGTCCCGTAAATTCTTCGTTGTAAGGATCAAATACAATACTGGCACTTTTGCCTTTGACCTTAAAACATGACTGGCCATAAAACCAAATGTCAACCATAAACTATCCCAACGGGGCGTTAAAAATAATAGCACAAAATTAAAAACGAAAGAAGTGACAAAAATTGCCCGATTTAGCCAACCTGTGATAAGCTAAAAGACCTAAAGAGTAAAATTCTAATTTCTAATTTCTAAATCCTAAATAAATCCAAATGAGGTAAATCTAAAATTCAAAACAGGATGATAAACATATTGTTCGAGCGCAGGAGAGTACCGGACGGTACTCTCCGCAGCGAGAACTCAAACTTCTCACGTTGTTCGAAGAATAAGGATTTCAATAGACTATCTCTTTTTTGATCATTTGAGTTTTGTATTTTGAAATTGTTTAGCCTGCCTGCCGGCAGGCAGGAGTTTAGAATTTAGAGTTTAGGGTTTTTAGTAATTAAGGCAATTAGAAATTATGAGTTCGTTTCCTATTATCAACCATATCGCCAAATACCTCGTGATTTTAATTCTGGCAGCCTCTTTCATCTTCGCCCTCTATTGGCTCTGGCAAAGGCAACCGAAAATTCAAAATCAAGAAGTCCAGACTGCAATAAATAGCCAAACAGTTGCCTCTGAGGGGAAAAATCCCCAGAAACTCAAACTCTCCCCTAAAGATTTCTCCGTCTTAACCTCCAAAAAAGTTAAATTTGAAGGTACCTCAACGCCAAATTCTTACCTTGCGATCTTTTCCAATACTTCTCAAGCCGTAGTTAAAACAGACACAAGCGGAAATTCTGAGAAGGAAATTGATTTAGCCGACGGCCTGAATTTAGTTGATCTGGTGACCGTAACACCTGATTTTCAAACAAAAAATAAAAAATCCCTAACTCTTTTGATTGCTCAAGATACTAAGGACGGCGACACGGTTTACACTGGGCCAGTCAAAACTATATTTGATACGCTAATTACCCTCACAACTACCGATGGTCAAAAAGAGATCCGTGCTTCAAAAACAACTGCAATAACCTTACCCAAAGAAGATGATAAAGAAAAAGAGTCAATCGGCTCTGCACTCAGGAATATCAGAATCGGTGATTTTGCGATTGTCATCGGAAATCTCTCAAAAGAAGACCAGCTAGAGGCCAAAAAGATCGAGATTATTAGAGAAGCTGTTCCGCAAAATTCGCGGCGACTAACTGTTGTCAAAACTTTAACCGCCCCCCGCCAGAACCTGTTTTCGGCAAAGAATCAGCAAAGTGGTGAAATTGAGGAATTTACTTTAGGTAAAACCTCTCAGATATTAGTTGACGGCAAAGAAGCCAAAATCACAGATATCACCAAAGACAAAAATACCATCATCATATCCCATGAAGAAAAAGGCAAACAACTTATCGACTTAATCTACCTACTCCCCTAAAAAAATTTTCTGACTGTAAGATTGAAGAAAGGTGTTGTTTATGCGATTATAAACTCATATGCAAAAAGCCCCGCCGACACCAAAAGGCTTCCGCGATATTAAACCGGATCTAGCCAAAAAAAGACGAGCTGTTATTAATCAGATCGTCGATGTACTGGAAGAGTTCGGTTTTGCACCAATCGAAACACCAACTATCGAATTTGCCGAGACTCTAAAAGGTAAATATGGTGAGGAGGAAAGACTAATCTATGAGTTTAAAGATCGCGGCGGCAGAGACTTGGCTCTGCGCTACGATCTGACCGTTCCAGTCGCCCGTTATGTCGCAACTAATAATCCCCCACTGCCCTTTCGCCGGTATCAAATCGGCCAGGTTTTCCGCGGCGAAAATCCCCAAAAAGGCCGCTATCGCGAATTACTGTCGGATCAGACAGTTTAGAAGAAGACGCAAAAATTATCGCCGCCGCACTTAAAGCTGTCAAAGCAGTTGGCCTTAAAAGCTCGCAAATTAAAATTAACGACCGCAAAAATTTTGAAGGAGTTGACAAGGAAGTCGTCATCGCTCTTGATAAACTGGAAAAGATCGGCGAAGAAGGAGTTGTCAACGAATTAACGCAAAAGGGGCTTTCAAAAGCGAAAGCAACTGCCATACTCCAGAGTATGGCAAATAAACCGCTGACTGATAATCTTAAATCACTTTTTAAAATTCTTGATGAGGGGGGAATCGATAGTCGGGAATATATTTTTGACCCCCTTTTAGCCCGCGGTCTTGATTATTACACAGGAGCGATTTTTGAACTAAAAATCCCGTCTTATGGCAATTTATCCATTGGCTCAGGCGGCAGATACGATAACTTAATTGGCATGTTTTCTAAAAGGCAAATTCCTGCTGTCGGCTTTTCTTTCGGCCTTGACCGACTTATTGAAGCGATACAAAATTGACCTAATATCAGCTAAACTTCAATTATTGTAATTAATATAAAAATCTAATGAAGTTTACTGATATATCAGATGAGCTAAACTCTAAATTCTAAACTCTAAACAATTTCAAAATTCAAATATCAAATGATCAAAAAAGATAAATTTCTCTTAAAATTGTTTTGAATTTTGGTCATTTTGATTTGTTTAGGATTTAGAAATTAGAAATTAGAAATTAAATTGAAGCTCAACTCTGCCTTCTTATTTACCGCTTCCGCCGCCATCATCTGGGGCGCGACCGCCCCGATTATGAAACTAACCTTAACCCAAGTCCCGGTTTTCTCACTGGTTTTTATCAGAATCTCTATAGCCGCCCTGATCCTTTTAATCTTTGTTCACAAAAAATTGGAAATAAAAAAGAAGGACATTTTTATGTTTATATGGGCAGCGTTAACAGGAGTTTCTTTTAATCTGACCTTTTTCTTTCTCGGGCTCAAATTAACCGAAGCAATCACTGCTTCGTTTTTGGTAGCTTCCGTACCGATTTTAACTATACTGGCAGCCCATTTTTACCTTAGAGAAAAACTGTCCTTTTCCCTTATCAGCTCATCAATTATTGCCCTGGTTGGCATAATTATTATTATTGGCAAACCCTTGGGCAGCTTTACTTTGACCCAAACAATCGGAAACATGCTTCTTCTAATTGCGACCTTTTCCTGGGTAGTTCACGAGATTATTGCCAAAAAACTCTTAACTTCTTACAGCGCCGATGTTCTCACTTTTTATTTAATGGCAATCGGCAGCATCACACTTATGCCTTTATTTATTTGGGAATATATCTCGAACCCAAATTGGACCTCGCAAATCAACTTAATGGGCATTGCTGGTATTGTGTACGGAATTATCTTTGCCTCTCTTATCGCCTACTGGTTTTGGCAAAAGGGACTTTCGCTCATGCCGGCTGGTCAGGCAGCTTTTTTCTTCTATCTGGATCCGGTTTCCGGAACTATCCTGTCTATCATTCTGCTTGGAGAGAAATTAACACCTCAACTTCTAATCGGCGGAAACAAAAACGCCGCGCCCACCCTTTACATCGATAGTCTATTGAAAACTATTATTCTTCGAACAACGTGAGAAGTTTGAGTTCTCGCTGCGGAGAGTACCGGACGGTACTCTCCTGTGCTCGAACAATAAGGGTTTTTAACAAGATCATCGTTAATAATTGTAAAAAATATGCCAATTTTGCTAAAATAGCCTGAAGTGAAAAAAGGTGTTCATCCGCAATATTTTGACGATGCCAAAGTGACTTGCGCCTGTGGTAACGCATTTACTACAGGGGCTACAGTCGCCCAAATCCACGTCGACGTCTGCAGCAAGTGCCATCCCTTCTTTACCGGCGAGATGAAATTTGTCGATACTTTAGGGCGAGTTGAAAAGTTCCAGAAACGTCAGCAAAAATCAAAAGAGATTAGCCTCCAAAAGCAAAAGGTCGAAAAAGAAAGAGTCGAAAGAATCAGGCCCACTTCCCTCAAAGAAATGCTTGATCTTGCCAAAAAGCAAGCCTCCTCCTAGATAATCCTAAATTGTTGAATTGCTATATTGCCATATTGTTCTATAGAAAATGAATCTCTAACAATTTAAGATTATCAAAAACAACAAATTGAAAATATTGAAAAGAAGATTAAAGAAGCTCAAGAATTAGTGTCAGCTGACCCTTCTATGGCCGAGCTCGCGCAGGAAGAAATAGAGAAGCTTGAAGAAGAAAAAATTGCCCTGACTCACCCCCGGGGTGAAGTCTTGACGTCACCCGGATCGCACCCCGGGGGTG
>Ga0075804_142_pt1 | contig 7969 bp, 9 predicted proteins | sample RifGroC2_FD_68455 | JGI IMG/M metagenome (GOLD analysis project Ga0075804, IMG submission 68455) | Microgenomates (Curtissbacteria) bacterium GW2011_GWC2_41_21
CGCTGCTCTAAAAGTTTGACTATTGGTTTATAAAAGAACTTTTGTAAAAGGTAAAGAATTATCAGAAAGTTGACAATCTGAGCCAAAAGTAAAACTGGTTGAATACCGAAATTGCGTATGATTTCCATAATTTTTATTGCCAAACGCTAAAAGCTGAACGCTTAACGCATGATTAGAAGCGTTGAGCGTTTGTTGTTTTGCGTTCAGCGTTATTTAGCCTGTGAATGCCAAAATTAGTGCGTAAATGGCTATTGCCTCGGCAAGGGCCATGCCGATTAACATTGCCGGCAGCACTTTTCCGGCTGCATCGGGATTTCTGCCGATAGCCTCCATTGCCTTAAAACCGATAAGTCCGATAGCCAGAGCTGGTACCATTCCGCCAACGGCGATTACCGCTCCTTTTGCTAGTACGATTTCCACTTTTTCCCTCCTTTCATAAGTTACTTAAGTCAATGCGACTTTTGCGTTAATATTACCATAAAAACCAGGGTCAACATTGCGAAAATTAAAGCCTGGACAAAACCGACGAGCATTTCCAGAAAATAAAAGGGTATTGGGATGATAAAGGCGAAAAGGCGGGTGGAGGCAGTAGTTAAAAGAACTTCGCCGGCAAAGATATTGCCAAAAAGCCGAAAGGAAAGGGAAAGTATTTTAGTGGCTTCGCCGATTATTTCTAAGAATCCAACGAACAGGAAAATTGGGTTTAAGCTCAAGAACTTACCCAAATAACCGCCAAGCCCCAGATATTTTACTGATAGAAAATGGGTGGCAATAAGGGAAACTAGGGCAAGGGCGACTGTGGTATTTAAATCAGAGTTTATTGATCGAAACAGAGGGACAAATGTTTCTCCGTCATTCTCAAAAAACCCCACGGTACCGATTCCCGGCAAAAGGCCAAGATAATTTCCGAATAAAATGAAAAAGAAAAAAGAGCCGACGATTGGTAGAAAAACTTTGGTTTTATCGCCAGCGATGGTGCTAACCAAATCCTGAAATGTCTCAACGGCGACTTCGGCAATATTCTGAAGTCCTTGGGGAACGGCAGAGATTTTTCTGGTCGCCATATATGCAAAGATTATTAATATAAAGGTAACTATCCAAGTCGTGAAGATGGTATTAGTAATTGGTATGGGGCCGATTGAGAATATTTTTTCGGCAGCCAAAGCAACGTGCGATTCCATTGGTTTAATTTGATTATATAACGGTCTTACTTACTTGACATGGAAACTTCTCGACTTTGCTCGAAGAATAACAAAGGTTAGGCAACATTCATATTTCTTTTATCCCGTCAAGAGTAACAAAAAGCGTATTTACTTTTATTGATGGTTTAATTTTTTCTAAATAGTCTTTTAAGGCATTGGCATTTTGGCGATGAGTTTCAAGTGAATTGTCTTCACCGTAAGCACCGCAATCTTCATGTTCGTAAATAAAGGCTTCGTCAGGGTCATGGAGGTTAATAGAAACCTTGGTGGCCTTTTTGATATTTTCGAGATCTTTTGACACTCCGGGCCAGGAGATTCGATCAGTCTGACCTTTCAGATTGCGCATTTTAAGATCATTCTCTACAAGTTTTTGGAAACGAAAATCAATGCAATGAACAATTAACGCTTTGGCCTTGTGCTTGACTGACATAACTATTTAAAAAAAAGACCTCTGTCTTATCCAGAGAGTCCTTTGTGATGCTATACTAGCAAAAAGGAAATTGAGGGTCAATACTTATCTAATTTTAATTTTCAATTTCTAATTTTTATTCAATTTTTAAATTTAAATTTTCAAATTGGAAATTCATTAAAAATTTCAAATTTCAAATTTCAAATTAAATAAAAGATATGTTTTTGAAAATAATTTTTATCATAGCCGGGATTGCGGGGATCGTGGCGACTTTTTATGTTTCTTGGTTCTGGCGAGGATTGATTATTCCAATGGTGATTATTTTACTTGCAGATGTGGTTTGGGAGATCCTTAAGAAGAAATAGATTATTGAAGCGATTCGGTGGGTGGATTCGAAAATGAAGATTGTGCTCCATCAGTGAAATATGGTACTAGGAATATTTGGCCTTCATGAACTATCACTAGCTGTTTACTTGCTCCTGGATAACGCTCTTGGCCATTTGGAGAGTTGAGAATAAAAAAACCCTCGAGAAGTTTATCGGCTGTTGTTTGGCCAAAAACAAGTTGATTTTCGGGATCCATCATGCCTTTTACAAAATTGGCAACCGTTGGATCGGAACTTTCAAGCATTTTTTGATTTTCGGGAATAGCCAACAGGCAAGCTAAGTCTTGATAGAGTAAATTCACGTCCATTGTGCCATCAGGGTTCAAGTAGCGTTTCATTCCATTAGCATCGACTAAGAGTTTGGTTAAAAAGTCCCCTTGTTTGATTTCCATTTCTTTCGTGGCCGGACACGTTAAAGATTCATGAGTTTCATACAATAGACTTTTTTCGGGAATTTGGTCAGCGGGGATAGTTTCAACAATCGAGGGTGGAGGTGGGGTTTCGTGAGTCGTACCTTGTCCGGCTACTAAAGATGATCCAACTATTGGAGGGAGAAACATAAGGTCGATAAGCTTTCTTCTCCAATCTTTTTGCTGTTCTTGCGCAACGGGCTGAGATTCTAAGGATGGTCCGGATTGAGGTGAAGCAATTATAATTGCATCCGGGTTAAGCTGACTAAGTTGAACTTTATGAATCGTAATCGAATTTTTTTCGGGATTGAAATCAACAAGTTCGAAACCAAGTTGGTCGTTGAGTTGGATTACGCGAGGTTTCTCTCGTAATATTTGTGGCGAAAATTGATAGTCGCCATCTTCTCTGTGTAAAATTAATGTATCCTTTTGTCTTTGCAGCAAGACTACTGTTTTGAGTTCGTCTGGCGTCATTTCTTGAACTTTTCTGGAATCTTCAAGATTGATAATTCTTTGGTCGTTTTTGGGATCGATTGCCAGTGCGAAGGAATTTTCCTGGGATCCCATCTTGAGCTGAAAGGTAACCGCTCTATCTTGGCCATTTTCGCCCTCATTAAAAACACCCATTTTATTGACATTACCTTCGTAGACTTTAACATTGGGTCTTTTTATAAAAGGGTTGGGAATTTCTTCAACTGTTGGTTGAGTAGAGCGTACAAGCTCAGTTGTTATATCCACAATTTAATATTTATCCTAAATGGGATTAATGTCAAGGATGAAGGGGTTTCGTTTACAGCTGTTCCAGCTTTACCCTTCGGCTTCGCTCAGGATGAAATTAGAGCTGTTCCAATTTCACTTTTTCCTCGCCCTTGGGAGGCTGGATGAGAGAGAGGTAGCGTTCGGTGGTCGAAAGTCTCTTGTGGCCGGCGATTTTGGAAATTAGAACAAGCGATGCACCGGACGAAAGATGATGGGCATTTGGCGCCCGAGATCCCTGCCCTTTTGTAGTAGCGGTCAATAGCAGTTCTGATATTTCTGACGAGAAGTGGTCTGCCGGTTTTGGTGACGAAGAGGGTTTTATTGGTAGTTTTTGTGCGTTCTTCTAAATATCTGTAGAAAATCAAGAATTCGGAGGCCAAAGTTTCCAGACGGCCCATTGATCTTTGAGAACTACAACTGCTACCGAATCTACAAGATCAAATAGTCCCTCAGGGAAGACGTTGGTATTACTTAATTCAAAACAAATGTTTTCTTTTGTGCCTGGAAGCACCTCTTTACCAAAAAGGAAACCAAAAGGGCCACCTTGAGATTTTTTTGCCGGAATCACTCTTCCATCTTTGAGATAAACGACAATAGAGAGATCTACATTATCTGTTATGTCCGATGAAAAACGAAGTGTTTCTGGAGAATTATTTTCAAAATCAAAAGAAATACATTGATAATATCTCTTCGGTACTCCTGTCCCTTCAGGATCCCAGGGATTTACGATTGGCCCTGTCAAAGTAATAGTGGCATAATCCCGTGCACTAAGGCTTTCACCCAAATTCTTATAATTATTAACGGCACCTTCTGGAATTAGCTGAGCTTTGCTCAAATCCGCAATCACTTCACCGTAGGGGATTGATCTTGGACTGACGCCATTTTCCATATTACCGTGGTCAGTGGAAAGTAAATTTGGTTTCTCTATCGCTACCGTTTTTGGTGCTGTACTTACTAAGATCAGAGGCAGGGCAAATCCTGGGGGAATTTTTCTGTGTTCTCCTGATTCTAAAGAGAACGGTTCATCCCAAAAATACTCTTCAAATTCGTCAAATTCTTCTCCATAGGCAGTAGGAACAAAATTTCGTGTGTTATAAGATCTTCCCTGACCAGTAATCTTCAGGCCCAAATTAGCAAAAGTTCTTGTATCTAGTGTCTGTCCACTAATATTTCTGGCAACAGCTTCAATCACCTCAGTTTCTACTTCCGGTTTAGTTTCAAGAAAGTCTGGAATTGTTTGCCATCTTTTAATATAAATTTGCCAACCATCAGCTTCCAGAATTCCTTCTCTATTTTTTTCAACGCTTGGGGTTAATTCAGAAGTTGGCATACCTATTTCATCTTCATCATTTCCACCACAACCAGCTAACAAAGCAGTCCCGCCTAAGAATAATTTGAATGTCTTAGCAAGGAATCTTCTTCGACTAGCTTGAGTCAAAAGGATACCGGATGTTTGTTCAACTGTCATGACAAGCGGGAATTTTATCAGATACCCGATAGTTTTTCAAGTTCAAATGAGGTAAGTATTCAGTTTTCTCCAGCCAAGTCGTCATTGCGAGCGTAGCGAAGCAATCTTTTAGATCGCCACGGCTACTACGTAGCCTCGCGATGACATATCCATTGGAGAAAGGTGAATACTTACGATTTAGTTATCAATAAAAATCTATCTTGTCACCTTTTGATTTTTTACTGATCTGGCGCCTCCCAGCATTTGTATAAAACCCCTCAAGTATTTCTTCTTTTAATCTTTCAAGGTCGTGAATATGACTTAGGATTTGAATATAAGCTGCCCTGGTCTTGTCAGTTCTGCCAAGCGGTGTCAAATTCGTGCGGAGAATTTTAGTTCTGTTTTCAAGAGCTTGAGTTAAAGTTTGGATTCGACCCTCAGGCGCAAGTATTAAGAATGTCTTGTTTTTAACTAAAACCTCCCAGTGACCATTGTCAACTAAAAATTCCAGTTCACGAGTTTCATCGGGAGATAGTCGAACTTCTTGTTTGGGTAGAACGCTTGCTGGTTTTGTAATTAAATCAATAATGTATCTTCTGGCGGTTTTTATGGATGATTTTTTCATTTGTGATGGGCACATTATAAAACTCTAGAGTAATTGGTGCTACTCACGAGAATAATCTTTATCATTGTCGGTATTATAGCGACTTTTTACGTTTCCTGGTTTTGGAGAGGGTTAATTATTCCAATGGTTATTATTTTTTTTGCAGATGTTATTTGGGGATGCTTAAGAATAACTAGCCTGATTTTGGGTTATCGATTCAGCTTGGTGTTCTGGCCCTATGTCTTTGATCTTTGGCTGCTCTTGCTCTCGCTTTCTTTTGTTGAGTTGCTTGTCTTTCTTTCTTATCGAGTCTGTTTTGGATGACTCTGGCGATGTCTCGGCGATCCTGATGATTGTCTCGTTCTATCGGTAAACTATCGATTAATTCTTTGAGTCTCGAACTTTGAAGAACACCTTCTTCCGTGGCAACATCGAAAGCATTGACAGCACTTGGCCAGTCTTTCTCCTCAAAAGCCTTTTTACCGAAACCTTCAATTAAATCATTAATATAAGATTCGGTCTTTGTGGTTAACTCTTGATCAGTTTCAAATGGACTTCTGAGCTTAATATCAGACCATTTCCGAGAAATTGCATCAGGTATTTGATCAATTGTGAACACAGACCGAAATTCGATCATGGTATCGTCAGGTAGTGTTATTGGTCTCGGAGCACCATCTCTAAATCGTGAACAGGATTCCAAGTCTTTTTTGTGTTGGTTATATAAGTCTATACCTGCTTCTTTATCCTTTCCCAAAGCTTCCAGAAGTTGTTGACGTTCTTGTCTTTCTTTTTCCAGTCCTTCTTGCTCAAACTGGGCCAGTTTGTCCGGGGTTAAACCGACAAAGTCAAGGACACGGACATTTGGGAGAATTGGTGATCTCTCTGCCATTCTAAATTAGAGTTGTTCTAATTTCACTTTTTCTTCCCTTCGACTTCGCTCAGGGTAAACTGCTCGGAAAAAGTTTTAAAGTTGCTCGAGCTTAACTTTTTCCTCGCCTTTTGGGGGTTGGATGAGAGAGAGGTAGCGTTCGGTGGTCGAAAGTCTCTTGTGGCCGGCGATTTTGGAAATTAGAACAAGCGATGCACCGGACGAAAGATGATGGGCATGCCCTTTTATAGTAGCGGTCAATAGCAGTTCTGATATTTCTGACTAAAAGTGGTCTTCCGGTTTTGGTAACAAAGAGAGTTTTATTGGTAGTTTTTGTCCGTTCCTCCAGATACCTTTTGAGTACAGCTTCGGCTGCTTTATTTAAAGGGACTGTCCGCTCAGGCCTATTTTCCATAGGTCTAATGTAAAGATGACCCTCCTTACCGTCTTCTCCTAAAAAGACATCATCAGTTCTTAAATTGGCCAATTCCCCAATTCTGATACCTGTCTGAAGGAGTACCTCGATAATAGCAGCAATTCTAGCATCATCTCTGGCGGCATCACGCAGTGCCCTGTATTCAGTGGGGGAAAGAATTCTTGGAGGTTTTGCCTCAAATTTTGGATGGTCAACTAAACTTGCCGGGTCGTCGGTTAGATACTCCTGGACTTTTAAATATCTAAAAAATGTTTTGGTGGAATTTAATTTTCGCGAAATTGATTTTAGGGTGTAGCCGCTATTTTGCATTTTGGCCAAAAAGCCTTTAATGTCATCTGAAGTGACCTCATGGACGTGAGCTTTTGATATCTCTTGTAAGAATGCTATCAGCTGCTCGATATCTTTACCGTATGCTAAGATGGTAGCGGAGGCTCGCTTTCGGCCTTTTAGGTGTTCAATAAACTCTTTATGAGCTTCGTCCAATTTTTTCATATCCTAGGCATAATTTGTGCCGAGTCAAACTCGGCTATCGGGTCAGACTTGGTGCAGAATAGCAGGCTGACCCCGATTAATCTTGCTGTTCGCCTTTAGGTTCTATTCGAACATGGTTCACAGTGCGATTTTACGGGGCAGGCAACTTAAAAAGTTAAGGCAAGTATAATCCTATGCTATGGGTCTTGTCAAGCCCGTCAGGATAATACTGCAGTTGATATGAAACGTACTTTTTTACTATTTTTTGCGGTACTTGTAAGTATCGTTTTGGCTATAAACAGCACAAAGCGGATTCTAGGTTTGAGAACAAATTCGCTTAGCGTTGGTGAGGCCGAAAAACAGTTGGAAAAGTTAAAGCAGGAAAATGAGGCTTTAAAGGGGGAGCTGGAATACAAAAAAACTGACGAATTTGTCGAAGAGGAAATTAGGAATAAACTTGGTTTAGCCAGAGAGGGGGAGACAGTAGTTATTCTCCCAAAAGAGAATGATGAAAACTCCAAACTCCAAACTCCAGACTCCAGACTCGGATCAAATTGGGAAAAGTGGCAGGAATTGTTTTTCGGAAGTTGACAGGAAGCTATTTTGAAGCTAAAATAGCTTCACTTATTCAAACATCGCGGGGTGGAGAAACGGTATCTCGGGAGGCTCATAATCTCCAGAAGTGGGTTCGACTCCCGCCCCCGCTACAGCGTAAGAACGGCTCGCACTAGAGCCGTTTCTTTTTAGGAAAGAAACTTTTTCGTGCTCGCGTTCTTACTTTTCAATTTGCCTTTGGCAAATTGGATGGCTTTTGATAGAATACAAACCGCGGCAGGGTAGCTCAATGGCAGAGCGAGAGAATCATAACCTCTAGGTTGTGGGTTCGATCCCCACCCCTGCCACCAGGTTGCAGGTCTTCGACTCTGAGGGAGAGCTTTCAGGCTTAGACTCGATGAGTTCAATCCCTGCCGCAGCCAC
>Ga0075804_141_pt1 | contig 7700 bp, 5 predicted proteins | sample RifGroC2_FD_68455 | JGI IMG/M metagenome (GOLD analysis project Ga0075804, IMG submission 68455) | Microgenomates (Curtissbacteria) bacterium GW2011_GWC2_41_21
CTTACCGTTTGTCCTAATAAAATACGGGAGACGGGACAGTGTCTGGTGGGCAGTTTGACTGGGGCGGTCGCCTCCTAAAAGGTAACGGAGGCGTACAAAGGTCGACTCAAGTCCTACAGAAACGGACTTTAAGAGTGCAAAGGCATAAGTCGGCTTGACTGCGAGTGGTACATCACAAGCAGGTGCGAAAGCAGGTCTTAGTGATCCTCACGTGGCTTATGGGAGCGCGTGAGCTTAACGGATAAAAGCTACCCCGGGGATAACAGGCTTATCTTCCCCAAGAGTCCATATCGACGGGAAGGTTTGGCACCTCGATGTCGGCTCACCGTATCCTCCTGCTGAAGTAGGCGGGAAGGGTTGGGCTGTTCGCCCATTAAAACGGTACGCGAGCTGGGTTTCTATCCGGTGCAAGCGTTTGATATTTGAGGGGGGTCGCCACTAGTACGAGAGGACCGTGGTGAGCGAACCTCTAGTGTGCCAGTTGTCACATCAGTGGCAGTGCTGGGTAGCTACGTTCGTAACTGAGAAGCGCTGAAAGCATCTAAGCGCCAAACAGGCCCCAAGACTAGATATCGTTAAGATCCGTTGTAGACTACGACGTTGATAGGCGGCAAGTGTAAAGGCAGTAATGTTTGTCCACGCTTTGCGTGGGTACGAATGAATGCGAATATATGCTTGTTGGTCAACCTTATTCGCGTAAATTCGCGTGAAGTGGATTACTTTTGTTAGTGATTCTCAACATGCGAATAGAAACGAATATTGTAAAACTGATCAACTATTAGCATAAATTTGAATATACTTCGTAAGCTTAGCCGTACTAATAGATCGATTGACCCTTTCTTGTGCTTCGCACAAGATTACGAATATATGCGAATAGGCTATTTAGCTTAAAAATCATTCGTATGAATTCGCATGAAGAGGTTGACTAACTAGATCATTCTCAACATGCGAATGTATCCAAATATTGTAAATCAAAATTCAGTATTCGGATTAATTCGTAACCTCGCGCGGAGCGCGAGGCAATTCCATTCAGTTTCCGAAACGCAAAGTCAGATATTAGCGACTAGTGACTAGGGTCTAGTTAAAAATTCTAAACGCTAGACGCTAATTTACTAGACGCTTTTTTGTTGGGCTTGACAAAGCAGGCCGACTTTGTGTTAAATACAGTTAGTTTTATAAGCATTCCCCGCGAGGGGGTATTTTTTTGGGAGAAATCATGAGTCCTGAACGGATAGATTTAAATCAGTCTAGACAAGAAGGCCTACCTGACACTCTTCAAGTACTCGACAGAGTGGTAGCCAGTGATCCTGATTTGTCTGATTCGACAATGTCGACAGCAATAGGAGTTATATCTCGTTCCACTGGTTTAAAGGGAGCGGTACGAGGGTTGGTTATGCAATTAGGTCCAGAATTTAGTCAAATTCATAGTCGCGCACTCCAACTTCTTAGTGGAAGCTTTCCTCGTCAAGAGCTCGTGTTTGAGGGGTTACAGTCTAGCGCTCAAGAAGCAGTATTGAGAGTGTTTAAAAACTTAACATTACCTACAGTTAGTGCAGCTGTTTCTGAGGAAACTGATCAAAGTTCTTGCTTCAGGGCCCCAGAATTACTGAAGGAATACAAGCCTGAGGCATGGTCTAAAAGAAACGCTGAATTGAGCAGGAAAAACCCGAGGAGTAGCAGAGTAGGGCTTAGAAGTTATGCTGGACGAAGGCTGGCGGGAAAGACGGATTCTCCTTCAACAAAGAATCAGAGACATCAGAGGAATAGGGAGCTTTTAGGCGCTTAGGACTTGATTGCAGATTTCTGCTATAATTCTTTAGTTGGCCGGTCTCTTGAGCGGTACGGAACCACTCCATCCCATTCCGAACTGGATAGTGAAACATACTAGCGGCGACAATAGTGCCTTTTCGGTGCGAAGATAGCTCGGGGCCGGGATTTGAAAGTAAAATCTTCCTTAATTTCAGCGCCGACAATAGTTGTGGGTTTCCACCGCGAAAATATCAGCCTTCCTTCGGAATCTGATATTTTTGTTTCACAAAAAGAGGTCATCGCCAGGGCACTTCTGTTTTTGATGACCTGCGATCCTCGTACATCACTTCGTTCAGTACTATTTTTACCTTTTTGTGACGATCGTCAACAAATGGTAAAGATTCCAGATACTGTAGGTAACATATTAGCTCACCCAACGGTGAGTTTTTTATAAGGAATTTGACAGAGGGTTTTGGGAAATGATCTAATAATAGAGAGAGGTAAGTTATGGATCATGAAGGAGGACAAGCAGGCGGCGGATTTACTCCCGGTCAGGGAACGGAAGCAGGAGGAGTTAGACCAGTGAGGCCTGAGGATCTTGGAGTCGCTGTAACTCCGGACGAAGCGGCGAGAAGAGAGGCTGAAGCAGCTCAAGGACAAACTGAAGGAGAGAAAGCTAGATCAATTTTTCAGAGATTAGAGGAAGTAAATCAGCAATTAGGCGGTGAACTTGTATATGAAATTCCATCGAGCGACGAGAAATCTGTACTTATATTTAAAGTAGCTGGTTATTCATCAGGAGACGAGGCAAATAGATTTAGAGGTGGTAGGTATCCTGGTATATTTGGTGTACACTCAGAGGTTGGCCCAATACGTCTCTTTAGAGGTAGGGAAAGCGAGATTGTACAGAAAGATATAACAGCCGGACTTATTAATTTACCAGAAGAAATAAGCAGTGGCAGTAAAAAGTTAGATCCGAAAGATTGGATTCCTGTTCGAGCGAAAGAAGATATTATGGAACCAGGTAGAAGTATTAAAGAATGGGGAGATGCGTTTGAGCGGTCTAAAGATCGAGTACTTCACGATCAAAAGATTATGGAAGCTATTCGGGCGGAAAGAAATAGAACTTTGGATCAAGCGTTTAACATAGTCTCTCAGCCAATTGATACTAATGCTCCTCAAGCAAGCTAACTTTTCTCCTTTTTTTATTTTAAAAAAACTGATACAATGCCACTTAATCAATGACCAATGACCAAAACCCAAATTCCAAAAATTGGAGTTTGGAGTTTGGGAATTTGTAATTGAAATAAAGATTAAGGAAGTGAGCATGATTGCCAAAGTCAAAAACTTCAAAATCAGCTACTACAGGCAAATCTAGCGCTAAGTTTTCCTCTATGGAGGAGCTACTGGCCTCCACCGGGTACAATATTCCGTCGCTTCGGCGGGGACAAGAAGTTTCTGGAAAAATCGTTTCTATAACACCCTCTGAGATTTTGGTTGACATTGGCGCGAAAAGCGAGGGAATCGTGGCCGGCCGCGAACTGACAGCGGTTCGTGATTTAGCTTTGAAACTTTCAGCTGGCGACAAAATAGATGTAACTATACTGTACCCAGAAAACGACGCGGGTCAGGTTGTTCTTTCGATGCGTAAGGTTTCACAGGACACACGCTGGAAGGAACTTGAAAATAGGAAAGAGACTGGTGAGGATATTGAAGTTGTCGCAATCGAGGTTAACCGGGGGCCTGCTTCGCAGCTGGCAGCGTCCTCGCAGGCTACTGATTTAATTGGCAAGAATTTAACTGCGCGGATAATTGAAGTTGACAGAGGGACAAACCGCCTTATCTTATCCCAGAGACAGCCGAAAAAGGCCGATCTTGAGGCTATTTTAAAACAATTAACAAAAGTAAAAATTGGCCAGAAACTTTCCGGTGTCGTGACGGCGGTTTTGCCGTTTGGAGTTTTTGTGGAAATTAATTTAGAAGTTTCAAATGGTACAAAAGGTTCAAAGGTATCAAAGGGAGAGGAAATTTCTGGTACCTCTAAACTGGAGGGCTTGGTGCATATCTCGGAAATCTCTTGGGAAAAAGTTGATGATCCAAAAAAACTTTTCAAAGTAGGCGATAAGCTGGAAGTTATGATCATTGCCAAGGATGAAACAACAGGGCGGTTAAACCTTTCTATTAAACAACTGGCAAAAGACCCCTTCACGGAGGCTTCTGCAAAATATTCCAAAGACGAGATGATTACCGGAACTGTGGCCAGAGTCAGTCCTTACGGGATTTTCGTCACTTTGGAAGAAGGGGTTGAAGGTTTAATGCATATTTCCAAAATTCCTCCAGAGTACGATTGAGTCAGTAGAAACCGAATCGAGACGGATTTCTCTGGCGCCGGTGGTTAAGGAAAAACCGGTACTATATCGATAGCGAATGTATGCGAATGGGCTATTTGGCTCAAAAAACATTCGTATGAATTCGCATGTGTGACTTGACAGAATAAGTCTTTTCCAACATGCGAATGTATCCGAATATCGTAAATCAGCTAAGAGTATTAGAGTTAATTCGTATTGAGCGATGAAATCGCGAAGTGAATATATTTGTCAACCCTTCGACTCCCCTTGGACAAGCTCAGGGACGCTCAGGGTAAACTACTACTATGAAGATTAGCTCTACTTTTGTTTGTCAGCAGTGCGGATATCAATCAGCCTCCTTTCTTGGTAAGTGTCCGGAGTGCGGAGAGTGGAATTCGCTCGTCGAAACTAAAGTTTCGACTGAAGGATTAAGGATAAAGGATAAAGGATTAAGTGTCGGCGTTGAGCAGAGTTTGGTTAAACTTTCAGATGTAAAAAATCAGCAGATCAGAAGATTTTCAGCTGGATTCGAGGAATTCGATCGAGTGCTTGGTGGAGGAATTGTTCCGGGATCAATTGTTTTAATCTCCGGAGATCCGGGAATAGGTAAGAGTACGCTGCTTTTGCAATCTGCAATGCGTATTGCAAAGAGTACCACGAGTGGTCAGGGTACCACGAGTACCACGGGGATGAGAAAGAATCAAAAAGCCCGTGATACCCGTGATACTCTTAATTCCCGTGATACTCCTGTTCTCTACGTTACCGGTGAAGAATCGGCTCAGCAGGTAAAAATTAGGGCGGATAGGATAGTTCACAGTTCACAGTTCACCCTTCGACTTCGCTCAGGGCAGACAGTTCACAGTTTGCGGAAAACAAAAAAAGAAAAATCCGTGAACCATGAACCATCAACTGAAAACCTATTTATTTTGCCGGCGACGGATGTGGAAGCGATTATGGCGGCTTCGGAAAAACTTGCACCGACTCTTCTTATTGTAGATTCGATACAGACGCTGACATCTTCGGACCTTTCAGGTGCTGCCGGCAGTGTCGGTCAGGTTCGCGAATGCGCCCAAATTTTACAAAGACACGCCAAGACTAGCGGCACGCCGATTTTTCTGGTCGGTCACGTGACCAAAGAGGGTAGTATTGCCGGACCAAAAGTTTTAGAACACCTTGTTGATGCTGTTTTAAATCTGGAAGGCGACGGGACTCACGCTTTCAGGCTTTTAAGATCTGTCAAAAATAGATTCGGTTCGACTTTTGAGGTTGGTGTTTTCGAAATGAGAGACAGCGGGATGGTTGAGGTTTCCAATCCTTCGCAAATTTTCTTAGCCCAAAGGATTAGTTCGCGCCCCGGCAGTGTAGTGACTTCAACAATTGCCGGAGGCCGTCCCATTTTGGCCGAAGTTCAAGCGCTTTGCACCTCAACAATTTTCCCTGTACCAACCCGAAGAGTAACCGGACTTGATTTTGCCAGGACTCAGATTGTAATCGCGGCGCTTGCCAAAGTGGCGAATTTAGCCTTAGGTAACTTAGATATTTATGTCAACGTAGCCGGAGGTTTGAAGATTTTTGAGCCTGCATCAGATTTACCAGTGGCTTTGGCGATTGCTTCAGCAGTTGTCAACAAGCCGGTCAGCGACCAGATTTGCGCATTCGGTGAAGTTGGCCTTTTAGGGGAACTCAGGCAGGTGGTTAATTTAGAAGGTCGAATAAAAGAAGCGAAAAGACTGGGATTTGACGATTTTGTAACCCCTGAAAAATTTAAGACTTTGGAAGATGCGATTTCCTATGCAGTACATGGAGGGTAAAATAATGCGAATTAATGCGAATCCTCTTCTTGTTAAAATTTTATTCGTAAAAATTCGTATGTTAGGGTAGCCCAATAAAGCCGGTCTAAATTATGCGAATTTGAACGAATGTTTTAGAATAGTACGACTATTCGCGTCCATTCGTAATATACAATGAAACTGAGAATTTTTCTTCGGCCGGCTCTTTCCGTTGTTTTCGGTTTTCTGGGAGCGTTTATAGCTAAAACCGGAACTCCACCGGAAATTTTTGAGGTTACCGGTGACTATTTTCTGATCGTGGCGGTAGCCTCCTTTGGTCTTTTTGGTTTTATTTTGCCTGACGTTTTGGAATTTACCGGACGGGCTGGTATTGCGGCGTTGGCACACCAAATCGCCAATTATTTGCATGTAGCCCGAAGAGGAGTTAAAAGGCAGCCTAAGTATTCAAAATATAAAAATCCTCTGGTTATAGACACCTCTGCCCTAATCGACGGGAGATTTCTTGATGTTGTTAAAACCGGTTTTATCTATGGAACTTTTTTAATAATTCCATCTGTGGTTCGCGAACTCCACCAGTTGGCAGACAGCTCCCAGGAGCTGAAACGTGCGAAGGGGAGAAGAGGATTGGAGGTTCTAGCAGATTTGCAGGGACAGAAAAATATAAAGGTGGAAATGCTCTCACATGAACCTCGGGAAAAATCGGTTGATGATATGCTTGTCAAACTTTCACGCGAGACCCACGCAAAAGTAGTTACAGTTGATTTTAACCTCAATAAAGTCGCCAAGGTCAAAAAAGTTACGGTTCTTAACCTCAACGAGCTTGCTAACGCTGTTAAAACGGCTGTTTTACCGGGACAACGTCTAAAGATTCAGATAAATGCTATTGGTAAAGAAAAAAATCAGGGCATTGGTTATCTGATGGACGGAACTATGGTTGTGGTGGAAGAAGGAGCAAGATTTGAAGGAAAAACAATTGAGGTATCAGTTCTACGGGTACTGCAGACTGCGGCCGGGAAGATGGTGTTTGCGCAAATCGCGAACAATGCGAGTAAAAGCTAATAATAAGCGAATGGGAGCGAATGAGCGAATGCAATTTTAACCAATTTGCTTACTGTTTGTATTAGTCTCTTTGTGCCATTGTAGTAGTCTAACCCACTTCATCGTGTATTTTTTTGAAACTCTAGGTTATCAATTTTAGGCTCCCTCTTTTACTATCGGTTAATATTGGGACTTGACAAAAATTATAGAGTGGTATAGAGTTTTTATTTGCAGGCTGAATGTTCCATTGCTTTTTTGGCAATGGACAAAGTTAGCACTTGAATCTTTTCTTAACCAGATACCATACGGTATCTGGTAACTGAGAGGGTTTTGGTGTTAATAAGTAAAAACTAAAAAAAGAGCATCACTACCGCAGACTGAAACTCGAATAGCAATGCTCTTTTGAGGTGTAAGGGAAGCGACTTAGGGCAGCTAAGTTGCTTTCCTTTTTTACATTAGAACAATGAGTAGGAAAATCCACTTCGATCTTCCATAAGTCTTCCAAGCGTTTGAGTAATTAAAGTTTCCATTGGGTAAAACGAATAGATGCGAATGCTTTATGGAGATTTACAATAATTCGCATAAAATTCGCATGAAGATTTTGACTAAATTTTGTCTTTCTCAATATGCGAATAAATACGAATATTGTAGTAAATCCGGTTTAGAGTATTAGCATTAATTCGCGTTTGTTCCCTCATTTGACAACCCTATATTTTTGTTGTATAGTTCCGCTTGCTGCCTAAACTGCCCTCAGAATCGCTTTCCTGCCTTTTTA